>CXWL01004248.1_pt1 | contig 56519 bp, 54 predicted proteins | sample 590931 | NCBI WGS metagenome assembly CXWL01 (sample SAMEA3498368, study PRJEB10139) | groundwater metagenome | biome: water well; material: biofilm material | place: Germany | collected 2015-04-27 | reverse complement strand
GATGTAGAGCATTGTGCCGACCAGACCGGCGTCGCCGCCGGTCTGGTCGGCACAATGCTCTACATCTGGGCCTTTGGCCTCAATCCGCTGAAACTGACCTTGCCCGCATTGCCCTGGGATGCGATCGGCGCACGCATCAGCCGTACGTTCCGCGGTCTGCTCCGCGCGATCACCCCGCAGTTCCGTCCGCGCCCGCGCATTCAGCGCCGCGAACCGCGCGTGATCGACGAAGACATCGACATCGTGCCCGAAACCTCCGGCGACGAACCGGTGACCTTGCGCAAAGAGCCGCGCGTCCTGCGCTCGAACCCGGCCAAACGCGGCCAACGCGAGCAGCGCGACGCGCAACCTGGCCTGCGCCTGGAAGAGCCGACCGATCATCAACTGCCGCCACTGACCCTGCTCGAAAAAGGCAAAGCGTCGAGCGGCCCCAAAGAATCCGACGAAGCGTTGGAACAAAACGCACGCATGCTTGAAAACGTGCTCGCCGATTTCGGCGTGCGCGGTGCGATCACGCAAGTTCGTCCAGGTCCGGTCGTCACGCTTTACGAATTCGAGCCCGCGGCCGGTATCCGCTCCAGCCGCGTAATCTCGCTCGCCGACGATATCGCCCGTTCGATGAGCGCGGTTTCGGCCCGCGTCGCCGCTGTGCCCGGGCGCAACGTCATCGGCATCGAACTGCCGAACATGCGCCGCGAACGCGTGATGCTGCGCGACCTGCTCGCCGGCCACGAATACGAAAACCAGAACGTGGAACTGGTGCTTGCGCTGGGCAAGAACATCGGCGGCGAAACCGTCATCGCCGACTTGGCGCGCATGCCGCATCTTTTGATCGCCGGAACAACGGGTTCGGGCAAGTCCGTCGCGATCAACACGATGATCTTGTCCCTCCTCTACCGGCTGACGCCGGCCCAGTGCAAATTGATCATGATCGATCCGAAGATGCTGGAACTGTCTGCTTATGACGGCATTCCGCATCTCTTGTCGCCAGTCGTTACGGATCCGAAGAAGGCGATCGTCGCGCTAAAATGGACCGTGCGCGAGATGGAAGACCGCTATCGCCGCATGTCGAAGCTCGGCGTACGCAACATCAAAGGCTACAACGAGCGCATCGCGCGCGCCGCCGCCAAAGGCGAAACGCTGAAGCGCACGGTACAGACGGGTTTCGACAGCCAAACGGGCGAACCGATGTACGAGGAGGAAAATCTCCCCCTCGATCACATGCCCTACATAGTCGTCATCGTCGACGAAATGGCCGACCTGATGATGGTCGCCGGCAAGGACATCGAAGCCGCGGTTCAGCGCTTGGCGCAAATGGCGCGCGCCGCCGGCATCCACATCATCACCGCAACACAGCGCCCGTCGGTCGACGTCATCACCGGCACGATCAAGGCAAACTTCCCGACCCGCATCTCGTTCCAGGTCACGTCGAAGATCGACAGCCGCACCATTCTCGGCGAACAGGGCGCCGAGCAGCTGCTGGGGGCGGGCGACATGCTCTATATGGAAGGCGGCGGCCGCATCCGCCGCGTACATGGACCGTTCGTCTCCGACGAAGAGGTCGAGGCGATCGTGAAGTTCCTGAAAGCGCAAGGCGAGCCGCAATACCTGGATGCGATCACCGAAGAGCCGGACGAACCGGACAGCGGCTCACTACTGGACGGCGAAGAGGGTGGCGGCTCCGGCGACACACTCTACGACCAGGCTGTGGCCGTCGTTGCGCGCGACCGCAAGGTCTCGACCAGCTACATCCAGCGCCGCCTGCAAATCGGCTACAACCGCGCCGCCCGCATCATCGAACAGATGGAAGAAGAAGGCGTCATCTCCGCGCCCAACCACTCCGGCAAACGTGAAGTTCTGGTAGGCGACCACTCCGGCCGGCACGATTGATCCCGCGCCGGCGCGTGTTGCTCTTTTCTGAATACGACGCGCGTCCGCCGCCTAAACCCGAGCCGCAGCCGCAGCGCGTACACCTTCGCGCTGGACCAGATCGAACGCGGCGGAGAGGTTCGTCACTAACTCGTCGCTCCAGCGCACGTCGTTGAAGCCCGCGAGGCCCAGCGCATCGAGCACATCTTTGAACTCTCTATTCGCACCTTCGAACATGTCGCGTGTCTGCGTCACGCGCCGCTCGATCGCCGCGAAAGCGATGTCTTCGGGATGGGCTGCAATGTGCGCCCAATCGCGAATCGCACGTAGCATCCGCATATAGTCGTTGACCTCGCGCGAGATCGTCGCCGTCAGCGCATAGCCGAACAAACTGGTCGCAAGCGGAACCGCGCGGAACGCATAGTCCACCGCGTCCGCGGCACGCCCCCGCGCATCGCCGGCTGGCGAGCGCAAGAAGCGCGACAATGCGTCGCCAAATGCAACGTGAAGCAGCATCAGCTCCTGTCCGTAATTCAGCCGCGCAGGCTTCCACTTCGCCGCTTGCCGCGCGTCGATCACGATAGGGATGAGAATCGAAAACACGAGCGCGCCCAGAATGAACCCGCCGAACTCCGCCACGACGTTCATGAAGAAGTCGGCGGACAGACCCAAAGGCCCGTTCGAATCGAACAGATATTTCGTGATGTCGTCCATGACGTCCCCAACGTCCGAACCGGCCTATCCAGGATTTAATGGCCAGCCGCCCCAATCATGCTATTCTGGACCGGATCGAAGGCCGCCCGCTAGGCGCCATGTTCTTCATTTTGCCACACTCGCCCCCTACAGGCTTCGACCATGCTTAAAACCCTCGGCTTCTTGGCCGCTTTTGCGACTTTTCTTGTGACCAGCGCTGCGGCTGTGGCCGCCCCCTTGAAGGCGCAAGATGTCACCGATTTGAACAAGGTCTCCGCTTACCTGAACGCGATCACGTCTATGCAGGCGAGCTTCGTGCAGGTCGGTCCGAACGGTGAACTCGACCAAGGCACGATCTATGCGCGCAAGCCCGGGCGGCTCCGCTTCGAATACGCGCCGCCGAGCCCGTATCTGATCGTCTCCGACGGCACGACAATCGCGGTCGCGAACCAAAAGCTGCGAACGGTCGATCGCTATCCGCTGCTCGACAATCCGTTGAACCTGATTCTTCGTGAAAACGTGGACCTCACGCGCGACAACCGCATCACCTCCGTTGAGCGCCAAGCGGGAACATTGCGCATCACGGCCACCGAAAAGTCGGGACCGGTGAAAGGCGCAGTAACCCTAATCTTCGCGTACCCCGCGACCGAGCTGCGCCAGTGGATCATCACCGACGCGCAAGGGCTGCAAACCATGATCGCGTTGAAAAACACGAAGACCGAGGTGCAATTGGCACCTGAGCTCTTCATTTTGCGCGATGTCGACAAATTCGGCCGTCGCACCGAATAGGCTTATTTCCGCGTTCACCTTGTGGCCGTTTGCGGGGCGGGCTAGGCCAATGGGTGTATGCCCGCCCGCAAAAAACCCATCGTTGGAATCCCATGCGACCACCGCATGATCGGACCGCACCCGTTCCATGCGGTAGGCGAGAAATACATCGTCGCCGTCCGTGACGGTGCGAACGCGATCCCGCTGCTGATTCCCGTTCTCGACAAGCCGCTCGACCTCGAAGAGATCCTCGCAACGGTCGACGGCATTCTGCTCACCGGCTCGCCGTCGAACGTCGCCCCGAAACTCTACGGCGGCGCAGGACCGCGCGCGGGCGTCCTTCAAGACGAGCGCCGCGATGCCACCACCCTGCCGCTGATCCGCGCCATCATCGATCACGGCACGCCGCTGCTCGCCCTTTGCCGCGGCTTTCAAGAATTGAACGTCGCCTATGGCGGCTCGCTGTTCCAACACGTCGAGGAAGTGCCCGGCCGCATAGATCACCGCGAAGACAAATCCGCGTCGCTCGACATCCAATACGCACCAATTCACGACGTGAACCTGACCCCGGGCGGCACGCTCGAACGGATCGCGGGCACGCGCACGATCAAGGTCAACTCCCTGCACAGCCAGGGTATCGACCGCTTGGGCGACGGGCTCGTCGTCGAAGCGACGGCTCCCGACGGCCAAATCGAAGGCGTGCGCGTGAAGGAAGCCCGCGCCTTCGCACTCGGCGTTCAGTGGCACCCCGAGTGGCGCTACTGGGAGAACGATTTCTCGAAAGCCCTCTTCGCAGCCTTTGGGGAGGCCATGCGATGAGCAAGCTCGAACTGCGCGAATGGATGAAAGAACGCCGGATCACCGAGATCGAGCTGCTTGTGCCAGACATGGCCGGCATCGCCCGCGGTAAAATTTTTCCGACAAGCAAGTTTCTGTCGGGACTCGACAACGAAACGCTGCGCCTACCGGAGAGCATATTCGGCCAGATGGTGACCGGCGCCGACTCCGACACCGAAAATTTGACGTACCAAGCGCCGGACATGATTCTCGTGCCGGACCCGGACACGATATGCATCGTGCCCTGGTACAAGGAGCCGACGGCGCAAGTCGTCTGCGACTGCGTTCGCCGCGACGGTAAACCGAACCCGGTCGCCCCACGTCAAATCCTGAAGAACATCCTCGCGAAGTACGAAGACAAAGGCTGGCGACCCGTCGTCGCGCCCGAACTTGAGTTCTTCCTGGCGCAAAAGAACATCGATCCCGACTATCCGCTGCTGCCGCCAGCGGGCAAATCCGGCCGCCCGCAAACCGGCCGCCAAGCCTACTCGATTGATGCCGTCAACGAGTTCGATCCGCTCTTCGAAGACGTCTATGACTACTGCGAGGCACAGGAGATTGGAATCGACAGCCTGATCCACGAAGACGGCGTCGCCCAGGTCGAGATCAACTTCAACCACGGCGATCCGCTGGTTCTCGCGGACCAGACGTTTCTGTTCAAGCGCACGGTCCGCCAAGCGGCGCTACGCCACGACATCTACGCGACCTTCATGGCCAAGCCCTACGAGCAGGAACCGGGCAGTGCCATGCACATCCACCAAAGCATCGTGGACACCGGCAAGGGCAAAAACCTGTTCTCGAACAAGAAGGGCAACGACACGCGCCTCTTCCTCGCCTACATCGCCGGCTTGCAAAAATACATGCCTGCCGCGATGCCCCTGATCGCGCCCTACGTGAACTCCTACCGCCGCCTGGTGCGCTATCTCTCGGCGCCGGTGAACACACATTGGGGGCACGAGAACCGCACCGTTGGCCTGCGCGTTCCGGAATCGGAACCGAAGAACCGCCGTGTCGAGAACCGCATCCCGGGCGCCGACTCAAATCCCTATCTCGCGATCGCCGCAACACTCGCCTGCGGTTATCTCGGCATGACGCAGAACTTGATGCCAACGAAGCCGATGGAAGGCAACGCCTACGACTCGCTCCGTTACCAGCTGCCGCGCCACCTGCTCGACGCGATCCTGCGCTTTCGCAATTCCCAAGACCTGCGCGAGTTGCTGGGCGAGTCGTTCGTCGATCTCTACTCCGACGTCAAAGCCTCCGAGCACGACGCCTACCAGCAGGTGATCAGCCCCTGGGAACGCCAGCATCTGCTCCTGAACGTCTGAGCTAGCGTTTCCACGGCGGCGTGGCGGTGGCAAACGACTGCCAACGCTTCTCGAGCTTTTCCGCGCGCTCCCGCAAATGCCCGACATGCCAGCCGACGACGACGCCAGCGGCATACGCAATGGCCTTCGCGTCCGCCGTGTTGCTCTGCGCCGCCAAGATATCGCCGACCAAGGCGCGGGCAACCGCCGCATCGTTCATTTGGCCAAGCACATCCTGCAGCGCGCCAAGACGCTCGCGAAACGCTTCCGTCCGTCGCTTCGGCCAAAGCGAGGCGAAAAAATCGACGGCATAGCGCAGCTTTTTCAGTTTGATCCTGAGCGCATGGCGTTCCGTCTCATTGAGCTTGCCGATACGCTTGCCCATTTTGTGCACGCGCGCATATCGCGCCTCCAGCCGCTCGCGCGCAAACACCGGCGCCGCGAGCAAGGCCTCACCGCCACCGACCGCGGCCTGCGCCCAGGGCCGAAGCAACGTCGCTGCGGACGTCTCGAACACAAGATTGCGAAACCGCTCCGATCCGAGCGCCGCCAACAGGTCGTCCCAAGCACGCACCTGCCGCTCGCTTGCGAGTTCGGCAAGCGCACGCAACCGCGCGTCGTCGCCATGCGCCTCGGCAGCGGGCTTGAATACCTCATCGAGCAACACATCGAGATCGCGCGCGCGGCCCAAGACAGCGCCGATCCAACGCACCTCATCCTCAAGCTGCGCCATAGCCGGCCGGAACGGCGCCGCGAACAGCGACAGCGCACTGCGCAGGCGTCGCAGCGCAACGCGCATCTGATGCACGCCCTCCGCGTCGCGCGCCTCCACCACGGCTGCCCAGTTTCCCGTCATGTGGCGCAGGCAATGCGCAATGATGGAACCGAAGGCCTCGTCCGCGTTCGCGCGCGGCGGCAGATGAACGCGCTCCGCTGCGACCGGCAAAGATGTCGCTTGCTGGACCTGCACGTACCCGCGCTCCGACTTCGACTGCAGCGACAGCACCAGGTCGGAACCCGTCATCAACGTCCGCGCACACGCGACAAGCGCCGACGGACTGCCCCGCAACAGCTCCAGCTCCACCTCATTGATTGGAAGCTCGTCCTCGCCGCAGGTGATGGCCCCGGAATCAAATGCAACCTCGATCTCGCTGCCCGGCTCCGGCGCGATGCGCATCGTCGTGCGCCGCGTCTGCGTCCCGAAGATCGGCTTCAGCTTGCGGCGACCCGCCAGTTTAGCAATGGCGGAACGGACGCTGTCGTCGTCGATCGCTTTGATGTTGGGTGTCTGCTTGCGCACGATGGACTTGATCTCGGTGCGCGTCGCGACGCTCTTGCCGTTGACGGTTTTGACAGTCTGAACGAAGTGCCCGCCTTCATCGCGCACGCGCAGCACATAACCCGCCTTACGCAGCGCCAAATCGTCGGTGTCGTAATACGTCGCCTTCAGCGCACGCGTCCGCGCATGCTGAAGCTTGGAGTACCCCAGCAGCGCCGGCGACGCCTGAAGACGCGCAACGGCGGCTTCGGGCCCAACAAATTTGAGCTCGGTCTCGTGTCCCATCGCATCAAGTACGGAGGCGTAGTGCCCCGCCGGTCCTTCCCGACATCATTGGCGGGAAGAACTGTGCAACGTTCAAGCGTCATCAAATCGTCAGCAAATTGTCACATTCAACCGTTGCGGTAGTTGCAGCAATGTTCTCACGAAACGCGCACCGCAATTCCGGCCTTGGCCATGTGGGCCTTGGCATCACCGATGGTCGCCTCGCCGAAGTGGAAGATCGACGCTGCAAGCACCGCGCTCGCATGCCCCTCGCGCACCCCCGCAACCAGATGATCGAGCGTACCGACACCGCCACTCGCAACCACAGGCACGCTGACCGCGTCGGCGACCGCGCGCGTCAACGCAAGGTCGTAGCCCTCTTTGCTGCCGTCGCGATCCATCGAGGTCAACAAAATCTCGCCCGCACCCAGCCCCACCACCTCGCGCGCATAGGCGACCGCATCGAGCCCGGTCGCATTCCGCCCGCCATGCGTGAAAACCTCAAACCGACCGCCCGCCACGCGCTTCGCGTCGATCGCGACCACGACGAGCTGCGACCCGAACTTTTCCGCCGCCTCGCGCACAATCTCCCGCCGCTCGACCGCAGCGGTGTTGATCGAAACCTTGTCCGCGCCAGCCAGCAACAAGGTCCGAATATCCTCGATCGCCCGCACCCCACCGCCGACCGTCAGCGGCATGAAGCAAACCTCCGCCGTCCGCCGCACGACATCGAGCAAAATCCCACGCTTCTCGTGGCTGGCCGTGATGTCCAAAAAGCAAAGCTCGTCCGCGCCCGCAGCATCGTACGCGCGCGCTGCTTCCACCGGATCGCCGGCATCGCGCAGGTCGACGAACTTCACGCCTTTAACGACGCGCCCGTCCTTCACGTCGAGACAGGGAATGATCCGCGTTTTCAGCATCAGCGACCCCCAAGCAAAGCCAAAGCTGCAGCCGCATCGACACGCCCATCGTAAAGAGCATCCCCGCAAATCACCCCGGCGATGTTCGAATGCGCGCGCTCTTTCAACGCACGAAGATCGTCGAGCGACCCGACGCCGCCGCTTGCGATGACGGGAATCGAAACTGCGTCCGCGATCGCTGCCGTCTCTTCGATATTGAGCCCAAGCCCCGTCCCATCGCGCGCGATATCCGTGTAAATCAGCGCAGCCACGCCCGCATCCTCGAACCGGCGCGCCAGTTCACGCGCGCTCAAGTCGGTCACCTCGCCCCAACCTTCGACGGCCACACGCCCGGCCTTCGCGTCGATCCCAACCGCAACGCAGCCCGGGTGAGCCTTGGCGGCGCCGCGCACAAGCGCTGAATTCTTCACCGCAACGGTACCCAGGATCACGCGCTTCACGCCCGCGTCCAGCCACCGTTCGATCGCCGCGCGATCGCGAATTCCGCCGCCAAGCTGAACGGGAAGCGCAATGCGCTTCAATATTTCACCGATCGCGAACGCGTTCTTCGCAACGCCTTCGACGGCACCGTCGAGATCGACAATATGCAGCCACGCAAACCCAAGCGCTTGAAACGCCAACGCCTGTGCCGTGGGATCGTCGTTGAACACCGTGGCGCTCGCCATCTCGCCGCGCAACAGCCGCACGCACTTACCGCCTTTGAGATCGATCGCCGGAAATAAGATCACGGCCGCCACCGCACGAAGTTTTGCAACAGCTGCAAACCGACGGCCTGGCTCTTCTCCGGATGGAACTGCGTGCCGATCATGTTGTCGCGCGCCACAACAGCAGCAATTGGCCCGCCGTAGTCGGTGAAGGCAGTAACGTCGCCAGACTGCGCAGCGGCAAACTCATAACTGTGAACGAAGTACGCATGTGCCTCGCTGTCTTGCACGTGTGCGAGCACGTCATGCTGCCGCGCGATACGAAGGGTGTTCCAACCCATATGCGGAATCTTGAGTGCCGGATCGCTGGGGGCCAGGCGCACGACATCGCCCTCGATCCAAGCAAGTCCCTCGTGCGCGCCGTGCTCGAGCCCGCGCGTAGCCATCAGCTGCATACCGACGCAAATGCCTAAGAACGGGACGCCGCGCTCTTTGACGGCCTCGGTCAACGCGCCGACCATCCCCGGGACCGCCCGTAAACCGCGCATGCAATCCGCAAACGCACCGACGCCGGGAAGCACAATGCGCCCCGCTGTCCGCACCACATCGGCTTGATCGGTGACAACGGCCCGCGCGGATATACCGCCGTCGGAAATCGCACGCGCCACAGCCTTCTCGGCGGACCGCAAGTTCCCCGACCCATAGTCGATGATGGCAACGACGTCGCTCACACCAATACCCGGCACTTCGCCCCATTACTGTCATGGTCCGCGAACGCGGACCACCCACGACCTGGGCCTCTCACATGCGCCAAAAAGTCGTCGAACGGGCTCTAAGACCCCAGGCTGCCCTTCACGCTGGGCACTTGACCGGCCGCGCGTGGATCGACTTCCAGCGCCTGCCGAAGCGCCCGCGCGCAGGCCTTGTAGCAACTCTCGGCAATGTGGTGGTTGTTCTCGCCGTAGAGGTTCTGGATGTGCAGCGTGATCCCCGCGTTCTGCGCCAGCGCCTGAAACCACTCCTTGAAAAGCTCCGTATCCATCTCGCCGAGCTTTGCGCGCGAGAACGAAACCTTCCAGATGAAATAGGGCCGGCCCGACACGTCGACCGCACAGCGTGTGAGCGTCTCATCCATCGGAATGAGCGATTGCCCGAACCGGCGGATCCCCTTCATGTCGCCGAGCGCTTTGGCGATAGCAAGACCGATCACGATGCCGGTGTCTTCGGTCGTGTGGTGAAAGTCGATATGCGTATCGCCCTTCGCTCGCACCTTCAGGTCGATGGACGAATGCTTGGAAAAGCTCTCGAGCATATGGTCGAGAAAACCGATCCCCGTCTTAATGTCGTACGTCCCCGTTCCGTCAAGGTCGAGGGAAACGGAGATATCGGTCTCGCGCGTTTTGCGATCGATGCTCGCTTTGCGCATGGAAATAAGCCTTTCAAGCCCTTTGCGGACGAACCGTCCGTCGTCATATAGCAGGTTGTCCTAATTTTGAGCGAAAGGCGGAACCGCGCATGGTTGACGAGGCAGGGCAGGGCGAAATCTGGCGCCGCACGACCATCCTTTCCGTGCGCAAGGGCGGCAAAGTAGTCGTCGCCGGCGACGGTCAGGTCAGCCTCGGCCAAACGGTCATGAAGGGCAACGCACGCAAAGTGCGCCGCCTCGGCCAAGGCAAGGTGATCGCAGGGTTCGCCGGCGCAACAGCGGACGCGTTCACGCTGTTTGAGCGTTTGGAATCGAAACTCGAAACCCACCCCGGTAATCTCACGCGCGCCGCGGTGGAACTCGCGAAGGATTGGCGTACCGACCGCTACCTGAGACGTCTCGAGGCGATGCTCGCAGTCGCCGACGCCCAAACAAGTTTGATCCTCTCGGGCTCCGGTGACGTCGTCGAACCCGAAGATGGCCTGATCGGCATTGGCTCCGGCGGCAACTACGCGCTCGCTGCGGCGCGTGCCCTCTTACCGCTCGACTTCACCGCCGAAGACATCGCCCGTCGCGCCATGAAGATTGCGGGCGACATCTGCGTCTACACGAACCACGAAGTTACTTTGGAAAGCCTATAGTTCATGAGCGTACTGACCCCGCGCGACATCGTTTCAGAACTCGACCGCTATATCGTTGGCCAAGCGGCAGCCAAGCGCGCTGTCGCGATCGCCTTGCGCAACCGTTGGCGCCGTCAGCAATTGGCCCCCGACCTGCGCGAAGAAGTGCTGCCCAAGAACATCCTGATGATCGGACCGACCGGCGTCGGCAAAACCGAAATCTCCCGTCGCCTCGCGCGTCTCGCCAATGCACCGTTCTTGAAGGTTGAAGCGACGAAATTCACCGAAGTCGGCTATGTCGGCCGCGACGTCGAACAAATCATCCGCGACCTCGTCGAAATCGGCATCGCAGCCGCACGCGAACGCCGCCGCAAGGATGTGAAGGTCCGCGCCGAACGTGCGGCCGAAGATCGCGTCGTCGAAGCGCTGGTCGGCCCGGGCGCGGCGGAATCCACTCGCGAAACCTTCCGCCGCAAACTGCGCGAGGGCGAACTCGACGACCGGGAAGTCGAACTAAACGTCGCCGACACGGGCGGGTCCATGCCCCAATTCGAAGTCCCCGGCATGCCGGGAGCGAGCGTCGGCATGCTCAATCTGAACGATATTTTTGGTAAGGCGTTCGGCGGCCGGCAGAAACTCCGCAAGATGAAGGTCGTCGACGCCCATGCGCCGCTGATCGCCGAAGAATCCGACAAGCTGATCGACAACGAAGCGCTCGTTCAAGACGCGATCAAGACGGTCGAAAATGACGGCATCGTCTTCCTCGATGAGATCGACAAGATTTGCGCCCGCGATGGCGGGGCGCGCGGCGGCGCCGATGTCAGCCGCGAAGGCGTGCAGCGCGATCTACTGCCGCTGATCGAAGGCACCACCGTATCCACGAAACATGGGCCCGTGAAAACAGACCACATCCTGTTCATTGCCTCGGGTGCGTTCCACACGGCAAAGCCTTCGGACCTGCTGCCCGAACTGCAAGGCCGCCTGCCGATCCGCGTCGAACTGCAGGCACTGACACGCGACGACTTCCGCCGCATCCTGACCGAACCCGAGGCGAGCCTGATCAAGCAGTACAAAGCCTTTATGGCGACCGAAGGGGTGTCCCTCGAATTCACCGAGGACGGGATCGACGCCCTGGCCGATGCCGCCGCCGAGGTAAATGCGACCGTGGAAAACATCGGCGCGCGCAGGTTGCAGACCGTGATGGAACGAGTGCTCGAAGAGGTAAGCTTCCACGCGCCCGATAGTTCGGGTGCGCGAATCAATGTGGACAAGAACTTCGTCACCCGCGAAATCGGCGCGCTGACCAAGAATTCCGACCTCTCGCGCTTCATACTTTGACGCGAGACAGCACACGCACACACTCACCAGGAGAGCTCAGATAAACGAATAAAAAGACGCTCTAACATGTTGAGAAATCTGGAACTCCCCAGCGAATCGCGTTAGCTTGTTTCCAGCAGAGCAGCGCCATCGGGTCGAATCCTCCCCCCGGATTCACGGTCGGCGCACCAGTTGGGGTCGCGGGTGCCAGAGCGAAACCTCTTTGTGTGTTTTCCCGAGAGTGACGGGGGCCATTCGTATTTGGCCGCCCGCGAAATCTTCAATCCGAAGAGCATCGCGCATCTCCTCTTTCGCAACACCGTCGCCGAGTCGTTTGAGGCCGTAGCAGCGGGCCAAGCGACCTTCGCGGTCGTGCCCTTCTACAATTCGATCACACAGTGGGACGGCGCGACGCTCAAAGCGCTCGCCAGCGGCGGCTACGAAGTCTTCGCGCAAGTCTGCATGCCCACGAGCTACGTCCTCGTCGCCCACACCGACTACATCGACGAATTCCTGCAGACCTACACCTCGGTCAAGGACCTGGGTCCCGATGCGTCGCCTGAAGACAAGGCCAAAATCTACACGCGCTTTCTGACGCGTATCTATGTCGGCGCGCATGCCGACGAACAGTACCGTGGCCGCTTGATCCGCCCCGATCTCAAGAACTCGACCGTCGAGCTCTCGCGCAACCCGCTGCGCATCTTGGAGGAGCTGTCACGCTCCGACCAAATGATGCAGATGATGAAATACGGCCGCGTCGAACAGAATACCGGCAAGAACAGCGATCGCTCAGGTGGCAGCATCATGCTGGGCACGACTGCGCGGGTCCTCGACACAGTCCAGGCCCCGGCCGCGCTTGTTGCAGCCGGCTTGTTGGATGCCCCTGGCGACCCGGACGGTTGGGATCAGCCCGGCTCACTGGGCGAGATCGTCTCGCTGCTTCGCAAGCTCCTCGTACTCCTGAACGTCTACTCGTTCGGCGCGCCCGACCTGCCCGAGAACACGACGCAATACCTGCTCATCGGCCGCCGCGGCGAACCGGCGCCTGCCAAAGACGCGCTCACGCTGCCGGCGACCGTCACGACCCGCATCATGACGATGGTGCGCCCGTTGGTGAAGAAGTCGAGCGCGGACCAGTGGCTGAAGCCGTTCAACGACATCTCACGCATCGCAAAACAGTACGGGTTCGTTTTCGATCGCGCGCCAGTCACCGTGTCGTCGGCAAAGAGCGCGACGTTCCTCTACGAAGGCGGCAAGCTTAAAGACGGCGTCCTGGCCTCGCCCGGAAGCATCCTGGGCTGGCTGTTCGGCGAAGGACCGGGCTTCACCGGCAAGGACCGCACGCTGCGCAAGTTGCTTGAAAAGAAGCCGGCCGACAAACCGGCCGACGGCCGCTTCTTCCTCGGCGAGTATCCGAGCTGGTGTTACCAAGGCATCGGCGCGAAGCCGGGCGACACCGCGCGCTGCTGCGACGAACCGCATGCAACGCTGTCGGCGGCCGCCGATCCAGCCTTCGACAATTTCTTCCAGTGGCTCNNTGTTCCTCTGGTGCCCGCTTACGGGCGCGTGCGGAACGTCGTTCCGTCCGCAAGACATGCGCGTGATACCGCCGCCGGTAAACGTGCCGTCGGATGCGCAGCCAACCTCGCCGGCAATCCAACCGCCCGACAACGACACCTCGCAGCCGCCCGCCTCGTTGCCGCCTCAAGCGCCGGCGATTGCGCCGTCGACAAAGGCGCCGGTGAGCGAACCGGCACAACCGCCCGCGGCTTACCCGGGCGTCAAGGGCCCAACGACCACGACACAACCGCCTGCCGTCTACCCTGGCGCCGCGCAGGGCCCAGCGTCGAACCCGAGTACGTCAGCGCAGCCGCCCGCCAGTTACCCAGGCGTCGCCAATAGCCCCGTCACACCGACGCAAGCAGCGCCGAAGTCGAGCGCACCCGTGACACCTGCCGCGCCGCCGACGCTGACGCCCGCTTCGCCCACCACAACAACGGCTCAGCCGCCCCGTTTGGGTCCGGTTCCGGTGTTCCACGTTGCGTTCTTCGAAGGTAAGGCGAGCTTGACGTCCGACGCGATGAACGCGCTCGCCTCGGCCGCAAGCCAAGTCATCCAATTGGGCCGCACCGCAAAAATCCGTGCCGTCGCGCTGGGCCCCAAGGAAGATGACGAGACATGGCGCCGCCGTCGCTTGGTGATCGAGGACGAACTCGTTCGCCAAGGCGTGCCGCGCAACCAAATCACCACGGCACGCGCCGGCTCGCAGCTGCTCATCACGCTCCGGCCGGCCAATCAGCCCGCACCGGCAAGCACCGGCAAGCGAGCGGCGCTGGATCTAGACTCGGTGAAAGACCCGCTGATGGGCGACTACTAAGTCGCGCGTTTTCGTTTGAGATAGACGTAAAACGCGCCGCCGCCCCCGTGCTTCTGATGCGCGGACTGCACGCCCGCGACAAGCGCGCGCAGTTCCTCAAGCCATAGCGGCACCAGCGTCCTGAGCACCCCCGCCTTCGATCGCTCCGGCATGACGAACCGGCGACTGCGTTCCTCGCGCGCCGCGGGCGACCCCTTGCCGGTAATCACCAGCACACAGCGATTGCCGATATCGTGACCACGCCGCACGAATGTCACGAGCCGCGCATGCGCTTGCGCCTGGGTCATCCCGTGCAGATCGATCGTGGCGTCGGGATCGATTTTGCCGCGCCGCAGCCGTTCAGCCGTCGCACCGTCGACACCGAACGGCGCGGGCCGCTTCACGGCGACAGGCGCAACGACACGCACCGGCACCTCGACGGCCTTCACCCGCGGCGCGGGCTTCGACTCCGATTTTGCTTTTGCCGGCGGCTTTGGCGCCCGCGTACGCGGTTTGCGCACGTCCCGCGTCACGTGCTCCCACAATTCACGCTCGTCCTCGCGAAGATCGCGTTTGCGTCCCATGTGAGTCAGTTAAACCGTGCCGCAACGGCCTTGGGCACCAGCACGATGAGCCGCCCTTTGTGCGCCATGCGGCCGGCGATTTCCTCCGCCCGCTTACCCGCGCCCCAATAGACGTCGCCCCGAACCGGACCGCGAATGGCACCACCCGTGTCTTGCGCCACGACCAACCGGCGAAACGTGACGTCGGGTCCGCTCTCTGCCGGCGCTGTCGCATCGATCCACATCGGCGTACCGAGCCCGTGGAACTTAAGATCGACGGCGAGACTCGCTTCCGGCGTCAACCCGACGCTCTGCGCGCCCTCCGCGCCTAGCGCCGGATCGGCAATCGGCTGCTCCTTGAAAAACACGAACGAAGCGTTCTCGTTCATCAGCGCATCGGCCTTGGCCGGATTGGCCAGCAACCAGCTGCGAATGCGCTGCATCGACATGTCTTCGCGCTTCACCTCGCCACGGTCGATCAGCACACGCCCTATCCCCGTATAGGGGTGCCCGTTCTGTCCGTCATAGGCGACGCGAATGACCTCGCCGCTCGCGAACCTCACGCGCCCCGACCCCTGCACCTGCAGGAAGAACGCGCCGACCGGATCGTCCACGTACGCGATCACGTTCGAACGTCCGCCCAAACCGGACGACACGATCTGCCCCCGCGTGGCGTAAGGCACCAGCTTCGCATCATCGACCCGCCCGGCAATCCGCTCGCCTTTCAGCGCCGGACGAAACGCACCGAGGTCGACCGACACAAGATCGTTGGGCCGCGTGAAAAGCGGCGTCGTGAATTTGCCGCCCGCGACGCGGCTGCCTGTCAATTCCGGCTCGTAGTATCCTGTGAAGAGCCCGACCTCTTCGCCGCGGTTCGACGCGACGGCAGGCTCAAACCACGCTTCGAAGAACTGCCGCGCATTGCCGGGCGACTGAAGCGCGGCATTGCACGCCCCGCGCCATTCGCCGACCGTCCCGTAGGCCGCGATACCGCCGAACGCATCGGCGTCGATGCGCTTCACCAACCGCTTGCACGACCAGGCAAATGCGGCGAGCGCGCCCTTCGGATCGCTCAGCGCCCAATCGTCGAGCTCTGCAAAACTCGTTCGCTCCAGGCGAAGCTCATCGGCCGGCTTCTCGCCGATGACACCGCTGAGCGGCGCGCATGCTGCTGTCAGAATCAGGATTGCCGCGCTGGCCGCACGAGAAAAGCGCATGACGGTTCGAACTTACGCAGCTGCGGCGGTCGCGACGAGCTTCCAGTTCGGATCGCCAGACCGCGTGTCGCGCGCGAACGTCCAAACGTCGGTCACTTCGCGTACGACCCCGGCCGCACCTTCGATTACGGCGCCTGCCGCATCGCGGGTCGCACTGATGAGTTCGCTGACGAAGCGCACCGTCACTTCCGCAATGCGCCCGCACAGACTCGCATCGTCCAGGCTTGTCTGCTTCAAGCCGACGAACGAGAAATCGATTTTATGTCCCGCTTTTTCGCGTTCGGCAATCGCCGCATCGAAGCTTGCGTAGACGTCTTCGCCCAACAGCGGTTTAAGTACTTGGCGATCGCCGTCGGCATAGGCGCGTGCGATCATCTCATGCGCGACCTTCGCGCCGCTCACAAAACCATCCGGATCGAAGTTGCGATCGGCTTCGCGAATCTGCTCGACGCCGAGCGCCACAGGCGAACCAGGCTTAATATTCGCCATTACGCTGTCGCGCACGACGGGCCGCGGCGGCATCTCGCGAGCGCGCGGCAGCGGTACGACGTTGTCGTCTTTCGCCGGCGCAGGACTGCGCGTCTCGACACGGCGCGGATCGTAAGGGGGCTGCTGTTCGTTCCCGGTGCGCTTGCCCAAGACCGAGAACAAACGGAAGAACACGAAGGCAGCAAACGCTGCCAGGATCACCAATTCCAAGACCGTTCCGGTCATCGACCCAATCCATTTCCGGGATAGCGCACGACCCACTCTTTTTTGCCGCATGGGCCCGATCGACAGGTGGCCACAAACGGCGCGCGCTTGGGGATAAACCCTACAGCCACAATCCTTTCCGGTCCATAGCGCCCGTCGATACAACGAGGCTGGGTGGTGTTCAATTTCGGTGCAACGCCCATATCAACCAAGACAATTGCTTGTACGTAGCCTCAAACCCGTGATAGCCACCCGCCCGCACAAGTTTGCGGCATTTGCGTAAGCTTTCCTCAAGGACAACAGATGACTGACACGCCCACGAACGGCTCGGTTCCGCCGGACCAAATGGATGCAGGCGCCGCCTCTCAAATCCAGGTTCTTGCCCAGTACGTTAAAGACTTGTCATTTGAGAACCCGGCTGCGCCGATGAGCTTGCAGGGCCAAAAGCCCGCGCTCGAGGTCGGCGTGGACGTTCAGGCGCGCGGCCTTGGCATTGACCAATACGAAGTGACGATCCGCATCCGCGCCGACGCGAAGGCCGCGACGCAAACGATTTTCGTCTGCGAAGTTTCCTATGCCGGCGTGTTCGTCCTGAAGAACATCGCGCAAGAAAACATCCAACCGATTCTCCTGATCGAGTGCCCGCGTCAGCTGTTCCCGTTCGCACGCCGCGTTGTCGCAGACACGACGCGCGACGGCGGCTTTCCGCCGTTGATGCTCGATCCGATCGATTTCTTGACGCTCTATCGCGCGCAACTTGCGCAGCAAAAGGCGCAACAACCGCAAGCCGCGGTCTAGTTCCGCCAGATCGCCCCCGCGCCGAGGCTCGCAACCGCAGCCTCGTGCAGGGCGAGTTCGTCCGCTGTGAGCCGCGATGGCAGAGCCTTCGGCCGCGGCGGAATCGGCAAGTGGCTAACCCTCGCGCCGCTTCCCGCTGCAGCATCGGCCGCTACGAGTTCAAGCCCCGGCTGCCGCCCGCCTGAAAGCTCCAGATAAACCTGCGCCAACAGCTCTACGTCGAGCAGCGCGCCATGCCCCTTCGCTTTGCGTTCGTCGAGCGCGATGTTGAAGCGCTTGCAAAGCGCATCGAGCGACGCGGGCGACCCCGGAAACTTCCGACGCGCAATTAGCATCGTGTCGATCGCGCGGTCCGGATCGAGCTTTGCCTTCGCGGCCCGCACGAGTTCCGAGTTCAAGAACTTGAGATCGAACTCCGCGTTGTGAATGACAAGCGGGCTGTCGGCGATAAACTCCAAAAACCCGTCGACCGCATCCGCAAACAGCGGCTTGTCGACCAAGAACTCCGTCGAAAGGTTTGTGATCCGCCGCGACTCCTCCGGCACGTCCCGTTCGGGGTTCAGATACGTGTGATAGCGCGCGCCAGTCGGTGTACCGTTCTTCAGTTCGATGCAGCCGATCTCGATGATCCGGTGCCCTTGCGCCGGCTCAAGTCCCGTCGTTTCCGTGTCCAGCACGATCTCGCGCATATTGCTGATTCGCAGTCCAAATCTTGCCCGGACGATGCTTCAGCGCTTCGATGATCGCAACGACTTGGCGCTCGGCGTGCGCAAGCCCTTTCGAGCTATCAACAACAAAATCGGCGCGCTTGCGCTTCTCCGCGTCGCTCACTTGCTTCTTCACGATGAGCTCGAACTTCTCGACCGTCATGCCGGGCCGCGCCAACACACGCTCGCGCTGCAATTCCGCGGACGCCGATACGACGACGATGACGTCCACCCGCTTCTCGCCGTCGGTCTCGAACAACAGCGGCACATCGATCACCGCCATCGGAGCGCCCGACGCCGCCGCACGCGCGAGGAAATCGCGCTGCGCAACGCCCACCAACGGATGCACGACCGCCTCGAGTTTCTTCATCGCCTCGGGCTTGCCGAGTACCGCCCGTCCAAGCAAATCGCGATCAACGCGTCCATCAACGACGGCTTCCGGAAACAACGCTTGAACGGGCGCAACCGCGAGCCCACCCTTGTCATAAAGAAAATGCACCGTCGCATCGGAGTCGCAAACGGGCACGCCATGCCGCTCGAACATCTTCGCGGTCTCGGTCTTGCCCATGCCGATCGAACCCGTGAGCCCGATGATCAACATCAGCGCCGTCCCTCAAGTATGGAAATGAGGTGCCCACGCAAGCTAGCCGTCAACGTTGCATAGCCGCCAAACCAGGCGTTAAACCCCGGTCGCGCCTGATGCATCAGCATCTCAAGTCCGTCGATAGCCTTCAACCCTTGCGCTTCAGCCTGCGTGAGCAAAGGCGTTTCCAACGGTCGGTACACGATGTCGGCGACAACACCGTTCCGCATCGGTTTCAAATCAATCTCCAACGGCGGCTGACCCACCATCCCGAGGCTCGTCGCGTTCACAAGCATTCCAGTCGCGGAAAGCAAAGCAGGCAATGCACTCCATTCTTGAACTGAAACGCGCGAACCAAAATGCGCAGCCAAGGCATGAGCCCTCGCCGCTGTCCGATTGACCAAATGAACCTGCGATGCACCGAGAGAAAACAGCGCCGCGACAACGCCGCGCGCGGCACCACCGGCACCCAAAACAACAACATCCTCTGAAGCGAGCGAAGCAAAGCCGGCTTCTCGCAGAGATTCGGCAAACCCAAATACGTCCGTGTTGCTGCCGAACGCGCGTCCACCCTCAAACACCACCGTATTGACCGCGCCCGTCGCCTCTGCGGATTCGTCCCGCACATCAACGAGCTGGAATGCCGTTTCCTTGTGCGGCAGCGTCACGTTCAGCCCACGGAACCCAAGTTTCGGCAGCGCCCTAAACGCTTCCGCAAACTCATCCGGCGGGATTGCGAGGGGAACATAAGCCGCATCCAATCCGTATTCTTCGATCCAATACCCGTGCAACGCCGGCGACAGGCTGTGCCCGATCGGCCAACCCGCAACACCCGCCAGCTTCGCTGCACCCGAAATCGTCATGCCTTCAACATGCCATGCGTGCGTAGAAAATCGAGGAGCGGCACGAGCGGTAAACCCAAGATAGTGAACGTGTCGCCGTCGATGCGCGAAAAGAGCTGAATTCCGAGCCCCTCAACATGATACGCGCCGACACTCCCCAAGATGTCCTCACCCGCATCCGCAAGGTAAGTCTCCAGAAAATCATTGGAAAAGTCGCGCATCGTCAGCCGCGCCTCCTGCACCACGCGCCAAACGACCGAGCCTTCGCGCGCCACCGACACGGCCGACGACAGAACATGCGTACGCCCGCGGAGCCGTCGAAGCTGTTCGCGCGCACCGTCCTTCGTGCCGGGCTTCTGAAACAACTCCGCACCGAGGCTCAAGACCTGATCTGCACCGATAACAAACCCTTGAGGGTACCGCGCACTCACCTTCACAGCCTTCAGTTCAGCCAGCAAATCCGCGACATCCCGCGGCGGTGCCTTCTCCGCCGTCAGCGACTCAATCACAGCCGCCTCGTCCACATGCGCAACCTCGACGGTGAACGCCACGCCGGCCGCGCGCAACAACCGCTGCCGTGCGGCGCTGCCTGAGGCGAGGACAATGGCGCTCATTCGAGGGGCTGCCGCGCACGCGAATGTAACGCGATCACCGCCGCCGCAGTTTCCTCGATCGACCGGCGCGTCACATCGATCACCGGCCAGCCTTTTTCCCCAAAGAGACGGCGCGCAAATGCGACCTCCGCGCGGACCGCGTCGAGATCGACGTATTCGGTTTCCTCTTCTTCGTTCAAAGACAAAAGCCGGTTCTTCCGGATCTGTATCAATCGCTCCGGGCTAGCGAGAAGACCGATCACCAGCGGCCGCTTGACGGTGTAGAGCTGCTGCGGAAGCGAGACACCAAGCACGATCGGCACGTTCGCGGCCTTGATGCCGCGATTGGCAAGATAGATGCAGGTTGGCGTTTTCGACGTCCGACTGACGCCCACGAGAACGACATCGGCCCGATCCAGCGTCTCCGTGCTTTGCCCGTCGTCATGCGCCATCGTGAAATTGAGCGCATCGATACGAGCAAAATAACGCGCGTCCAACTCGTGCTGGGCACCTGGGCGATGACTGACTTCCGCGCCCAGATAGATACCAAGCAGATTCATCACGGGATCGATCACCGCAACCGACGACTGTCCCAGCTCGCGACAGCGTACTTCAAGTGCCTCGCGAAGCTCTTGATTGACCATCGTATGCAGAACGAGACCTGGCGCACCCTCGATCTCGGCCAGCGCACGCTCAAGCTGTTTGCGGGAACGAACCAGTGGGTACACGTGCTCAATCGCATGCCCCATGTCGAACTGCGCACACGCGGCCTTCGCCACAGCATTCAGTGTCTCGCCGGTTGAGTCCGACACGAGGTGAAGATGGTAGTAGATGCCCGCGCTGCGCTTATGCACGACACGCCTTGAGGATCAGCCTGTGTGTATCGACCCTGATAAGACCGGGGACAAACCATGGATGCAAGGACCATCCCATCGCTCCCCCGACAACCCCGTTCCAAGACCTACAGATCTCCACGGCGGCGCCTTTCCCAACCATGCTCATCCCGCACTTTGAATAACTCGAAGCACGAACATCCCATCCACACTGCGCACGACGCTCGCGTGCGCTAGATATCTGCGCTTTCGTTCACCATCCCCAAATGTGGATCAACGTGAGCCCTGGGTATGACCTTGGGGACCACGCGCACAGGGGCTATTTGTCCCAATTCTCCACACGCCAATCATCTTCCTACATCCTATTAGATCTCTATAAATAAATAGGTAGTTGGTGCGCTTGAGCGTTGTCGATCGAACTGGAGAACTGGTGGCTCTGAGCTTTCACGATGTGACCGTGACGTTCGCCGATGCGCGTCCAACGCGCGCCCGGATCGACCGGGCATGAGAGTTGCCGTTGTGTTGTTCAACCTAGGCGGACCTTCGTCGCTCGAAGCGGTGGAACCGTTTTTGTTCAACTTGTTCAATGATCCAGCAATCATCCAAATGGCGCAGCCCATGCGGTGGGTTTTGGCAAAATGGATTACGCGCCAACGCGCCCCGATCGCACGCGAAATCTACGCGAAGATGGGAGGCGCGTCGCCGATCTTGGGCCAAACGTACAATCAAGCTTCGGCGCTCAAGTCGGCACTCGCAAACGACGACGGCGTTCACTTCGAAACCTTCGTCGCGATGCGCTATACGGCGCCACGTGCCTCCGACGTGGTGGAGCAAGTTCGCCGCTTTCGTCCGAACCGGGTGGTTCTGTTGCCGCTGTACCCGCAATTCTCGACCACGACGTCGCGCTCGTCGTTGCGCGAATGGCACCGGCTCGCGCGCGAAATCAAAGCGCCCGTCGCGACGATCTGTTGCTACCCGCAGGATCAAGGTTTCATCGCCGCGCAAGCGGACCTGATCGCCGAAAGCATCGCGACGCTCGCACCGAACGTGCGGTTCCGGTTGTTGTTCTCCGCCCACGGGCTTCCCGAACGGATCGTCACCGCCGGCGATCCCTACCAAGCCCAGGTCGAACAAACGGCGAAGGCGCTGGTCGAAAAGCTCGCCCGCCCGCAGCTCGACTGGGGCGTCTGCTACCAAAGTCGTGTCGGCTCACTGAAATGGATCGGGCCCGCCACCGACGACGAAATCAAGCGGGCAGGGGCCGAAGGCCTTGCGATCGTGATCGCCCCGATTGCTTTTGTGTCGGAACATTCCGAGACACTTGTCGAACTCGATATTGAGTACGCCAAACTCGCCGCGGAGAGCGGCGTGATGAGCTACGTCCGCGTCCCGTCGGTCGGTACCCACCCGAGCTTCATCAAAGGCCTGTCCAACATCGTGAAGGGTGCGCTTGGACGAGACGGCGTGAAACCTGGCGGCGGCACGCGTGCTTGTCCCGCGTCCTGCCGGCAATGCCCGCTCGAGAGGAAAGCCGCGTGACGCTCGTAGCGCTCTATCCCTGGCTGAAGGCGTTGCACATCATCGCTGTCATCGCCTGGATGGCGGGCATGCTCTATCTGCCCCGCCTCTTCGTCTACCACTGCGAAGTGACACCCGGCAGCGCAGAGGACGCGCGTTTCAAGACCATGGAACGCAAACTCATGCGCGTGATCATCAACCCGTCGATGATCATGGTCTGGATCTTGGGCCTCACGCTGGCGCACACACTGGGTGTCTGGGCAGAAGGTTGGTTCCACGCGAAGCTGTTTCTCGTGATCGCCTTGAGTGGTCTGCATGGCATGTTGAGCCGCTGGCGGCGCGACTTCGAGACCGGCAAGAACACCAAGTCCCAACGCTTCTTCCGCATCGTCAACGAGGTTCCGGCCGCGCTGATGGCGGCCATTGTCATACTTGTCGTTGTGAAACCCTTCTGAGAGCCAAAGCCCGGTTTCACGCCGAAAATTAAAGTCCAGACATCCCCTTCTCAGGGCCTCCGGGGTGGGCTACATAATAGACCACCTTACGAAAACGTCCGGAAATTGTCCGCCAACGGGGCCATCGCATCGCGCGCGAGCGCGGCGCATCTGCAAGGCTCGCGACGGACCGGCTCTCCAAACAAAGCGCCGAGCAGCTTCCGAACGATCAAGATCTCCCCTTCGAAGGCATCGGTTTTGGGCACCGCCCGAAGACCGATTCTCCCACCACCGCCTACCCAATTTCATCAGAGAGTAAGTTCCAATGTCGCTTCAAGACGTTATGAAGCTCCAAGACCTCAAAAACAAAACGCCTGCCGCCCTTCTCGAGCTCGCCGAAGAGCTGAAGATCGAGAATGCGTCCGCGATGCGCAAACAAGACATGATGTTTGCGATCCTCAAGCAACTCGCCGAGCAAGAGGTCGAAATCACCGGCTCGGGTGTCGTCGAAGTTCTGTCCGATGGCTTCGGGTTCCTCCGCGCGCCGGAGTCGAACTACCTGCCCGGACCCGACGACATCTATGTCAGCCCGACCCAAATCCGCCGCTTCGCGCTGCGCACCGGCGACACTGTCGACGGTCCGATCCGCGGGCCGAAGGACGGCGAACGTTATTTCGCGCTTCTCAAAGTCACCTCGATCAATTTCGAGGACCCCGAGAAGCAGAAACACAAAGTTCATTTCGACAATCTGACGCCGCTCTATCCCGATAAGCGCCTCAAGATGGAAATCGCCGACCCGACGATCAAAGATCGTTCGGCCCGCGTGATCGACATCGTGGCGCCGTTGGGCAAGGGCCAGCGCGCGCTGATCGTATCGCCGCCGCGCACGGGTAAGACCGTGCTGCTGCAGAACATTGCAAAGTCGGTGGCCGCCAACCATCCGGAATGCTTCCTGATCGTCCTTCTGATCGACGAGCGTCCGGAAGAGGTCACCGACATGCAGCGCACCGTGAAGGGCGAGGTCATCTCCTCGACCTTCGACGAGCCGGCCTCGCGTCACGTGCAGGTCGCCGAGATGGTGATCGAAAAAGCCAAGCGCCTCGTCGAACACAAACGCGACGTCGTGATCCTTCTTGACTCGATCACGCGCCTCGGCCGTGCCTACAACACCGTCGTGCCGTCATCGGGTAAGGTGCTGACCGGCGGTGTCGATGCGAACGCGCTGCAGCGTCCGAAGCGGTTCTTCGGCGCGGCGCGCAACATCGAAGAAGGCGGCTCGCTGACCATCATCGCGACTGGCCTCATCGACACCGGCAGCCGCATGGACGAAGTCATCTTCGAAGAGTTCAAAGGCACCGGTAACTCGGAAATCGTTCTCGACCGCAAGGTCGCCGACAAACGCGTCTTCCCGGCGATGGATATTCTGAAGTCCGGCACCCGTAAGGAAGAACTCCTCGTCGAAAAGCAGACGCTGCAGAAGATGTACGTGCTGCGCCGGATCCTGAACCCGATGGGCGCAACCGACGCGATCGAATTCCTGCTCGACAAGCTGAAGAGCACGAAGCAGAACTCGGACTTCTTCGACGCGATGAACACTTGAAAAAGCGCAAAGGCCTGGACCTACCGTCCGGGCCTTTTCTCCGCTAGGCTTAGGGCTCGGGAAAGGGCCAAAGGCAACCGGGTACCACATGCGCGCGCACTCACTTCTCGCAGCCGTCTTCTCACTGATTCTTCCGATTGCGGCCCACGCCGAAGGCATCTCGCAGGAACGCCAATCCTATCTCGAAGGCGTGTGGAGCGGCGTTCCAACCGAGGTCAGCGCAAACAAGCTTTGCTCGACGACCGAGCCGCCGGCCGAGGCCACAACGCTCGCGATCGAGTTCCTGCGCTCCGGCGGCGTGGCATTTGTCGACGACGGCACGGAAGCTGCAGGCCGCGGGCCGATTGTCTCCGCCGGTGAAACGAATGGCGTCGTTTCGCTCACGATTGGGAACGAGGCTTGGCGCTTCCGCCCCGACACCAAGGACATCATGTACCGCGTGCGCTCGTCCGCCTCACTCGGCGGCGACGTCGACACGATGGTGTTCAAGCGCTGCAAACCGGCCGCCGACCGCGCGGCGATTACGTTGGACGACAGTGCACTCAAATTTCTCGCAGCCGACCTGCCAGGCGACGAAGCGTTCTTCATCGACGAACGCCACGCCGCCAAAACCGGCGATCGTTGTGCGGTGCAAGAGACGCAGTATTTGTTCTTCGTCCTGATCGGTCCGGCCGAGTTCCGCATCAGCCGCTGGAACAGCTTCGCAATTGCGGACAAGCTCGCGATCAAGAAGCCGGTGAAACTACCGCTCGATTCCGTATCCGATTGGCGCATCGAGAGCGCGAGCGCCGACGGCAAGAAATTCGTCATTCGCATGCACGACTATGACAACGCGAAAGCGCTGCCCGAAACGATCCACGTCGAGACGAAGCCGAACGGTATCGCGATTCCGGAATGGCACCGCACTTACGTCCGCTGCAAAGGCTTCCAGTCCCGCAGCTAGATCATCTAAGTGGAGCAGGCAATGTCACATCTCCACACGATACTCGTAGCACTTTCCGCGTTGAGCTTGGCGGTTGCATGCGCCCGCGGCGAACCGGCCGCACCACGCACGATACAAACGAGCGCAGGCGCTATCGCCGTGGAGGAAGTTGCAGCCGGCCTCGATCATCCTTGGGGCCTCGCGTTTTTGCCCGACGGCCGGCTGCTGGTGACCGAGCGCGCGGGACGGCTTCGCATTCTGGGCACGGACAAGAAACTCTCACCTCCGCTCGAAGGGCTGCCGGCGGTGCGAGCAAGCGGGCAGGGCGGTCTGCTCGACGTCGCGCTCGACCCCGCGTTCAAAACGAACAAGACGATCTATCTCTCGTTCGCCGAAGCGGGCGAGGGCGGCTCATCCACGGCGCTGGCACGGGCCACCCTCGGCGAGGGCCGCATCGAAAACGTAAAGCTGCTCTTCCGCCAATTGCCGAAGGTCACCGGTAACGGTCATTTTGGCGGACGCATCGCCTTCGCACGCGATGGCCACCTGTTCCTGACCACGGGCGAACGGCAAAAGTTCGAGCCGGCGCAAGATCTGAAAAGCCACTTGGGCAAGATCATACGGATCAACCGCGACGGCACGGTCCCGACCGACAACCCCTTCGTCGGCCGCGCGGACGCGAAGCCTGAGATTTGGTCCTACGGTCATCGCAACGTGCAGGGTGCCGCGATCGATCCCGTCACCGGCGCGCTCTGGACGATCGAGTTCGGTCCCGCCGGCGGCGACGAATTGAACCGCCCCGAGGCCGGCAAGAACTACGGCTGGCCGCTCGTCAGCTGGGGCAACCACTATGACGGCCGCCCGATCGCAAAGCCGTCAACGCGTCCGGATCTCACCGACGCCGCCAAATATTGGAATCCCTCGATCAACCCGTCCGGCATGATTTTCTACACCGGCACGATGTTCCCGGCCTGGAAGAACAATTTGTTGGTCTCAGGTCTGGGGCCCCTCGGCATCGTTCGGCTGACGATTGAAAGCGGCAAGGTCGCAGGCGAAGAGCGCATCGAGCTCGGCGCTCGCATTCGTGACGTGGACCAAGCGCCCGACGGCTCGATCTACGTCGCGACCGATCAGGACGACGGCCGTATCTGGCGCCTACGCAAGTAGCTCAGCGCGCGGTCATTCCGCCGTCGACCACGACCTCGGATCCCGTCATGAACGCGGCGTCGTCCGACGCCAAGAACACGACCGCGCTCGCGATGTCGGCCGGCACGCCCAGCCGTCCGAGCGGATGCAGAGCAATCGCATTGGCGCGCACTTCGTTGGCGCCGCCACCACCGGCCGCAACCAAGTCATCGAGAACCTGCTGCCCCATCTTCGTTTCGATGACGCCGGGATGGATCGAGTTGACGCGGATCTTCAATCCCAACTGCGCGCACTCAAGCGCTGCCCCTTTGGTCATCAACCTGACCGCACCCTTCGACGCGTTGTAGGGCACGGCAAACGCAGCGCCGGTCAGGCCCGCAACCGACGACAAGTTGATGATCGATCCGCCGCCGGCCCACTGCCCGCCACGTTTGCCGATCGCGGACATCGCCGTCTTCATGCCCAGGAACACGCCCTCAACGTTGATCGCCTGCATATTGCGAAATTCTTCGATGGTCGTCATCGCCATCGGTTTCAGGAAAAAAATGCCCGCGTTGTTGAGCAGAATGTCGAGCCCGCCGAACCGCCGTTCCGCCTCGCCGACCACGGCCTGCCACTGCTTCTCATCACGCACGTCGTGATGCATGTAACCCGCGCGCGCACCCTTGGATGCGATCGCCGCAGCCGTCGCCTCGCCGTCGGCGTCGAGCACGTCGGTGATCAGAACCGCTGCACCTTCCGCGGCGAGAGCCGCCGCCGACGAAGCGCCGAGCCCGCGTGCGCCGCCCGTCACCAGTGCGACGCGTCCCTGAAGTTTCCCGGCCATATTTCGATCCTCCGCGTGTTTTACGAGTGTTCGCGCCTTTTCGAGGGAAGGTCAAACAACGCGATTTGACGCCGTCCGAAAGTCAGGTCACGCTTGATCCAATGTGAAATTGAGGGAGCCACGGCGATGGATGGAAAATCTCACGACCAAGCAAAGTACCATGCCATGATCGACAGCACCGCTGAAGACTGGGCGATCATCGTGAAGGCGGCAGCGCCGTTTCAGAAGGACCTGCCGAACCGCATCGTCACCCATTTGAATCTTCTCAAAGGCGACTGCGGCGGCTACGCGGTCGACCGTCTTGAACACTCGCTGCAAACCGCAACTCGTGCGCACCAAGCGGGCCAGGACGAAGAGTACGTCGTGTGCGCGCTCGTCCACGACGTCGGCGACACGTTAGGCCCGGCCAACCATGCCGACATCGCCGCCGCGATGGTGAAGCCATACGTGTCGGAACAGAACCACTGGATCGTCGAGAAGCACGCGATGTTCCAGGGATATTACTTCTTCCATCACTTAGGTCTGGACCGGGACATGCGCGACCAATTCCGCGGTCACCCGAACTTCGAACCCTGCGCGCAGTTCTGTCATCTCTACGATCAGAACTCATTCGATCCGGCCTTCAAGTCGATGCCGCTCGACGCTTTCGTGCCCATGATCCACCGCGTCTTCGAACGCCCGAAGAACTCGATCTACCTGCGCAAGGGAAAGCAAGCCGCCGCGGAATAGCAGCGCCTGCTTGCCGCCGTCTTAGCCGGGAATCAAGACCAACGATCCCGTCGTCTGCCGGCTCTCGAGCGCGCGATGTGCTTCAGCCGCCTGAGCGAGAGGGAAGCGCTTCGGCTCGCTGCGGCGAACAACGCCGCGCGCGATCAGATCGAACAGTTCGCCGGCCCCCGCGTCGAGCTCTCCCGGCGTGGTCACGTAGTTCGTCAGTGTCGGCCGCGTGAAGTAGAGCGATCCCTTTTGGGCCAGGATCGCCCCGTCGAACGGCGGCACCGGCCCGCTCGCATTTCCGAAGCTCACGAACATGCCGAGCGGCGCGAGCGAATCCAGCGTCGCCATGTAGGTATCGCGCCCAACGGAATCGTAGGCGACCGGCACACCCTTGCCGCCCGTGATCTCGCGGACGCGCGCAGGGATATTTTCGCGCGAGGAAACGATTACGTGATGACAGCCGAGCCGCTGTGCCAGCGCCACTTTGTTGTCGTTGCCGACGGTACCGATCACGGTCGCACCCAGCGACCGCGCCCACTGCACCGCGATCATGCCCACGCCGCCCGCGGCCGCGTGAAACAGGATCGTCTCCCCGGCCTTCACCTTGTAGGTCCGGCGCAACAGATAATGCGCCGTCAGACCCTTGAGCAGGATCGCGGCCGCGATGTCGTCGCTGACGCCGTCCGGAATCTTTACGGCGCGGCCCGCCACCACATTGTGTGCCTCGCTGTAGGCCCCGATCGGACCCGAGGCGTAGGCAATGCGATCGCCCTCGCGAAACCGGGTTACGCCCGGGCCAACACTCTCGACGACGCCGGCGGCCTCAAGTCCGAGGCCGGAGGGCAGGGGCACTTTGTAAAGCCCGCTGCGGTGGTAGATGTCGACGAAGTTGACGCCGATCGCTGTGTGGCGGACGCGAACCTCGCCCTCGCCCGGCGGCTTCACGGCGACGTCTTGAAACGACAGAACATCGGCACCGCCGACGCGCTCGAACCTGATCGCTTTCGTCATCGAACCCTCGCTGCGGTCAAATTATGGAACGCTGCGTTCCTATATCAATTGGGCTGGGTCGCAACCGCTCCCGGAGGAAGCAGTCGCGTTTTCAAAAGAAGCTCAAGTTGGTTCGGGTCAGTCATCGGCGCAGAGCACGTTTGGCCGGTGCAAACATAAGCTGTCGCCTGGTTGTTGACCTGATCTTTGCCCGCCGCGGGATGACCCGCCGGCAGACTTTCGCCGGGCGCAACGACCATCACGATCTTGCAGGGTAAACTCAGGCGTCTAAAAACGTCGCGCAGCTGCGCAACGCCCGGCTCGTTTCGATTGCCGACAATGACGATCTGCATCGCGCGCAAGATCAGATCGAACCCGTTCAAGTAAGTTGCGGCAGATGCCAACTGACGGCGTGCATCTTCGGCGAACGCCTGCGTCAGGACGCTGTAACGCTCCGCGTAGATCATCTCGCCGGTGAACGCGTGCAACCGCGCCAGCACATGCATCATCGTGCCGTTCACGGACGGTGTCGCTCCGTCCATCACCGTGCGCACGCGAACGATGAGCGGCTCGCCATTCGCCGGCGTGAGCGTGTAGCCGCCGATATCCATGCGCCAAAAGTTTTCATTCAGCGTCTTCGTCCATGCGATCGCTTTCTCGAGATAGGGCGGGTGTCCCGTGATCTCGTAAAGTGCGAGCGCCGCGCGTGCCATATTCGCGTAGTCGTCGGCGACTCCGGACGCTCCGATTTTACCCTGGCGCCAGCTGTGCGAAAGCGTGTCGCCCGAACCCATTGTGTCGGCCACGAACCAGAACGCCTTCACGGCAGCTGTCTGCCAATCGACGCGATTGAACGCGTCGGAAGCTTGGGTCAATGCATAGATCATCAGGCCGTTCCAATCGGCGAGCACCTTGTCGTCGCGCGTAGGCCGCACCCGCTTGGCGCGTTCAACGTACAGCTTCTCGCGCAACGCATTGAGCTTGCCCTCCTGCACCGCGGGCAGTGGCACGGGCGTGCGCAGCCGGTGGAGGATCGACTTGCCCTCCCAATTTCCCTGCGGGCGCACGTCGAAGACCTGCTTGAACAACGCCGCGTCTTTGCCCAGCGCCTTGTCGATTTCGCTCTCGGTCCAGACGTAGAACTTGCCCTCTTCTCCCTCGGAGTCCGCGTCGATCGACGACGCGAATGCACCGCCCTCGACCAACATTTCGCGCAACACCCAACTCACCGTTTCTTCGACTCGTGCGCGATAGGTCGAATTGCGCGTTTGCAGCCAGACCATCGAGAGCACGTCGATCATTTGGGCGTTGTCGTAGAGCATCTTTTCGAAGTGCGGCACGAGCCACCGATCGTCCACCGAGTAGCGCGAGAATCCTCCACCGAGATGATCGTAGATGCCGCCCTGGCACATGCTGACGAGCGTCATATCGACCGCGTGCAGGAACTGCGGCAGTATCGTATTCTGGTACGCGCGCCACATCAGTTCGATGACGGGAACATTTGGAAACTTGGGTGCGCCCATAAGCCCGCCGTGGAATACATCGAACTGTTGGCAGAGCCGCTTCATCGCGGCGTCGAGTGTGAACGGATCGAGCTGTTGTCCGGGCCTGTTCGACTCGAAGAGCTTGTTCAGCGCCGAGCGGATCGTCTGCGTGTTCTTCGTCAGCTGCTCGCGGTTTTCCCGGTGGAGCCGGTCGACTTCGCGCAGCACGTCGCCGAACGCCGGCTTGCCGAACTTGGCCTCGGGCGGAAAGTAGGTGCCGCCCCAGAACGGCTCGCCCTCCGCCGTGAGAAAGATGGTGAGCGGCCACCCCCCCTGTTCGCCCATCATGTTGAGCGCGGTCTGATAGATCGCGTCGACATCGGGGCGCTCCTCGCGGTCGACTTTGATGTTGACGAACAGATCGTTCATCACCGCGGCCGTGGCCTGGTTCTCGAAACTCTCGTGCGCCATCACATGGCACCAGTGGCACGCGGCATATCCGACCGAGAGCAGGATCGGTTTGTTTGCAGCGCGCGCCTCTTCCAGCGCCTCCGGTCCCCATTGCCGCCACGCGACCGGGTTGTCCTTATGCTGAAGCAGATACGGGCTCGTCGATTGGGCGAGCATATTCATGGGCGAAAGGCTCCCTTAAGGGCGTCTGGAGGTCACGAAAGCAGGTGCTGCACCCAGCCGTTTCCCGCGCTAAGGTCGATGACGCGACAACATCAAGCGGAAGGCCGAGCGGGGCGATGAAAATCACAATTGAAGTCGATTGTACACCTGCAGAAGCGCGGGCCTATATGGGTCTGCCGGACGTCGAACCCCTGCAAGCCGAAGTGATGGGCGAGGTCCAGCGCCGGGTCATGCAGGCGCTCTCCCTGACCGACCCCCAGCAGCTTCTGAAGAACTGGGTTCCGTGGAGCGCCCAGGGGATGGAGACCTTTCAGAACTTCATGCGTGCCGCGACCGGCGCCGCCGGTACGCGTACCAGCCGGGACGAAGAGCCACCGCCCCACCGCCCGAAGCCACGCGCCTGATCACCTATGGAACGCCGCACTACGATCTTCGCCCTGTCCTCGGCGAAGGGACGCGCCGGCATATGTGTGTTCCGGGTCTCCGGTCAGGCCACGCGAGCGGCCGTTGAAGCACTGACCGGCGCGCCGGTGCCGGCGGCCAGGCTAGCCGCCTTGCGCGACGTGCGCATGGAAGACGGCACGCTGATCGATCGCGGTCTCGTACTTTGGTTCGCGGGCCCGCACAGTTTCACCGGCGAGGACGTGGCCGAGTTCCACCTGCACGGCGGCGCGGCCGTCATCGGGGCGGTCACCCGCCGCTTGGGTGAACTCCCCGACCTGCGTCCTGCGGACGCCGGCGAGTTCACGCGCCGCGCCTTCATGGCGGGCAAGCTCGACCTCACCGAGGCCGAGGGGCTGGCCGACCTGATCAACGCCGAGACTGAGCAGCAGCGCCGCCTCGCGCTTCGCCAGCTCCAGGGCGGACTGAAGGAGCAGTATGAGCGCTGGCGCGCCGAACTGGTCAGAGCGCTTGCCCACCTCGAAGCCACGATCGACTTCGTCGACGAAGAGCTCCCCGACGACCTGGCGAAGAGCGTCCGGCCCCGCATCGCGAAGCTCAGCACCGAGATCGGCGGTCACCTGGACGACGACCGTCGGGGCGAAATCGTGCGCGACGGCTTCACCGTCGTCATCCTGGGTGCGCCGAACGTCGGCAAGTCGTCGTTGCTTAACGCACTGGCACGGCGCGACGTCGCGATCGTTTCCTCCGTGCCCGGAACGACGCGCGACACGATCGAAGTCGATCTGGATCTGGGCGGCTATGCCGTCACGCTGATCGACACAGCCGGACTCAGGGACACAACAGACGCAATCGAGAGCGAAGGCATCAAGCGTGCGCGCGCGAAAGCTCAGCACGCTGACGTTCGCCTCGGCGTCATTGATGCGGCAGCGTCTCCAATTGATTCACGTGTGTCGCGTGAACTCTCCGAAGGCGATGCGGTCGTGCTCAACAAGTGCGATGCCGTGAGTCCCGGCGCGCAAACGGTGGCGGCCCCGCTGCACCAAATGCGCATCTCCGCAAAGACGGGCGCTGGCATCGACGAACTGCTCGCATGGCTTGAAGCGCAAGTCGTGGCGCGCGCCGGTGGTTCGGAGTCGATGCCGATGACGCGAGCCCGTCACCGTGAAGCACTCGTCGATGCAAGAGCGGCACTCACGCGCTTCGACAAAGCAAAGGCAGTCGACCTAGCGGCCGAAGATCTCCGCATCGCCGCTCGCGCACTCGGCCGTATCACCGGTCGCGTCGATGTCGAAGACGTGTTGGACGTGATCTTTCGCGAGTTCTGCATCGGTAAATAGGCAAGCGCCTTCAGAAAAAGTGGTTGCCGGTTTTCGGATCGAAGGCGCGACCAACTGAGCGCTGAGACTCGTTAAGACTCACATGAAACGGATTCACATGAGACATCGCTCCGTGTGCTGAGCTTTGACTCAAGAGCGCTTCCTGCTGTATCGCGTGCGCCCCATGAGCGCGCGTTTCGATGTCATTGTAATCGGCGGAGGGCATGCCGGCTGTGAAGCCGCGACGGCCGCCGCCCGTACTGGCGCAAAGACAGCGCTGGTCACGCACAAGATCGAGACCATCGGCGAGATGTCGTGCAACCCGGCTTTCGGCGGCCTGGGCAAAGGCCACCTCGTCCGCGAGATCGACGCCCTGGACGGCGTCATGGGCCGCATCGCGGATGCCGCCGGCATCCAATTCCGCCTCCTGAACCGCTCCAAGGGGCCAGCTGTCCGCGGCCCCCGCGCCCAAGCTGACCGCAAGCTCTATCGCAATCACATGCAGGCGAAGCTCGCGGCTTGCCCCAACCTGGCCCTGATCGCGGCGGAAGCCGACGACCTGATCATCGACCGCGGTCACGCCGCCGGCGTGGTGACGCGCGATGGCCGCCGATTCAGTGCCGGAGCCGTCGTGCTGACAACGGGCACGTTCCTGCGCGGCCTCATCCACATGGGTCAACGCAAGATCCCAGCGGGCAGGGTGGGTGAAGCCCCGGCGTTGGGCTTATCCAAGACTCTGGAGGCCGTCGGTCTGACCCTCGGCCGCCTGAAAACTGGGACACCGCCCCGTCTCGATGGCCGCACCATCGACTGGGCATCGCTTGAGATGCAGCCGGGCGATGACCCGCCAGTGCCATTCTCGTTCCTGACGCACGCAATCGCGAACCGTCAGGTCGACTGCGGTATCACGCGCACGACCCCCGCGACCCACGCGATCATCAAAGCGAACCTGCATCGGGCGCCGATGTACTCAGGCCAAATCGAAGGCACCGGCCCGCGCTACTGCCCATCGATCGAAGACAAGGTCGTTCGCTTCGGGCAGCGCGAGAACCACCAGATCTTCCTGGAGCCCGAAGGTCTCGACGACGACACCGTCTATCCGAACGGCATCTCGACGTCGTTGCCTGAAGATGTTCAGCGCGACTTGCTGGCAACGATCCCTGGCCTCGAGCGCGTCGCCATGGTCCGCCCGGGCTACGCGATCGAATACGACTATGTCGACCCGCGCGAACTCCAAGCGACGCTGGAACTGAAGAAGCTCCCACGCCTGTTCCTCGCCGGCCAGATCAACGGCACCACCGGGTACGAAGAAGCGGGTGCGCAGGGATTGGTGGCCGGCCTGAACGCCGCGCTGATTGCAGGCGGCGGGCAGGGAACGACGTTCGACCGTGCCTCAAGCTATCTCGGCGTGATGATCGATGACCTCGTGACCCGCGGCGTTACCGAGCCCTATCGCATGTTCACATCGCGCGCCGAGTATCGACTAACGCTCCGTGCAGACAATGCCGACCAGCGGCTGACACCAATGGGCATCTCGATCGGCTGCGTGAGCAACGCTCGCAGCACTGCGTTCGCGACGAAGATGTCGGCGCTCGACACGGCGCGCGACCAGCTTCGTGCACTCACGATCACGCCTGCCGCCGCGAAGCGTGTAGGCATCGCTCTGAATCAGGACGGCCAACGTCGCTCCGCTCTCGACCTCATCGCGCATCCGCAAGCGGGCAGGTCGGAGGTTTCGAAACTTTGGCCCGAGCTCAATGCGATCGCGCCGGCAGTTCTCGATCAGCTCGAAGCTGATTCGCTCTACAGCGGCTACCTCGACCGCCAGTCCGCCGACATCGCGGCCTTCCGCCGCGACGAATCGCTGGCTCTGCCCGACGACCTCGACTACGCCGATGTGGCTGGGCTCTCGACGGAGGCCGCCCAAAAACTTATCCGCATCCGACCTACGACCCTGGGGCAGGCGAGCCGCATCGAAGGCGTGACCCCCGCAGCACTCACAGCCTTACTTGTGAAGATCAAATCGCGCGCCAGGCAGGTCGCGTGAACACGCCTACTTCCGCGTATGGACCTCTTGACTTTTCCCGTGACACGGGAGTCCCACGTGAAACGCTGAGTCGCTTATCCACATACGTCGATCTCCTGGTCGAGTGGAACCAGCGCCTGAACCTGGTTGCCCCCTCCACAATCCCGGAAGTCTGGCGCCGCCACGTCCTCGACTCAGCTCAACTGGCACCCCTGATTCCACCTGATGCCAGGTCGGTAATCGACCTCGGCAGCGGGGCAGGATTCCCCGGCCTGGTCCTAGCAATCATGCTGGCAGACCGGCCCGGACTCAGGGTTCACTTGGTGGAATCGACCCAAAAAAAGTGCCGGTTTTTGGAGGCGGTCATAGCCGCGACGGGCGCCCCTGCCGAGGTCCACGCGACGCGGGCGCAGGACTTGACCGGCCTCAAGGCAGACGTGGTCACAGCGCGGGCGGTAGCCCCCCTAGACCGCCTTCTTCCCCTGGCCCACCCCTTCTTTCGGCCTGGCACAATCGCCCTGTTTCTCAAGGGGAGATCGCTCAACGACGAATTGACCCTTGCAACCAAATCCTGGAGACTTGCCTCAACCCCCATCCCGAGCCGGTCTGACCCCTCGGGATTCGTAGTGCGAGTCACAGGATTGACCCCTTGGCGCAGCTCCCCGAAACCGTCCTAGAGCCGCGTCGCGCGCGGCACGAAAAGACGCGTGTCATCGTCATCGCGAACCAGAAGGGCGGCGTTGGCAAAACCACGACAGCCATCAATCTGGGTACTGCGCTGGCAGCGGTCGGCAAGCAGGTTCTGGTCATCGACGCGGACCCTCAAGGCAACGCGTCTACGGGCCTCGGCATCTCGAAGCATCAACGTGGCGTCTCAATCTACGAAGTGCTCATCGGCCACGCCCCGCTGCACGAAGCGATCGTGCCGACGCAGATCCCGGGTCTGCATGTCATCCCCGCGACGTCTGAACTTGCCGGCGCCGAGATGGAACTCGTCGGCGTGCCGCGCCGCTCGTTCCGCCTGCGCGATTCGCTCGATACGTACATGCACAAATTTGCCGACACGGGCGACAAGTCGGAATCGACGGCGGTCTCGACCGACGTCACCAAGCTCACGCACTACGACTACATCTTGATCGACTGCCCACCGTCGCTGAACCTGCTCACGATCAATGCCATGACGGCGGCGAGCGGACTGCTGGTCCCGCTGCAATGCGAATTCTTCGCGCTCGAAGGCTTAAGTCAGCTGTTACGTACCATTGATCTGGTAAGAGGCAGTTTGAATCCGGCGCTCGAAATTCAGGGCGTTGTTCTCACTATGTTCGACAAGCGGAACAACCTCTCGGAGCAGGTGGCCGAGGACGTTCGTAAACACCTTGGTGAGAAAGTTTACCAAACGATAATACCTCGCAACGTACGCATCTCAGAGGCACCGAGTCACGGTCTGCCGGCTCTGCTCTACGACCTCAAGAGCGCGGGCAGTCAGGCCTACATCAAGCTCGCAGGCGAACTCATTCAACGCGAAAAGTCCCGTAAGGCAGCATGACACCGGTCAAAAAATTTGCAGGCCTCGGGCGCGGACTTTCCGCCCTCCTGGGAGAAGTCGAATCCGAGGTCTTGGCTGCAAGCGCCAACGCCGAGCGCAAGCCGTCTACGGGCCAAGCCGTGGCGCCCGGCGCCCCGGCTGAGGCGCGTGCCCCGCGCACGCTGCCGATCGCGCTGCTTCGGCCGAACCCGTTCCAGCCGCGCGACCACTTCGACCCCGAGCAGCTTGAAGAACTCGCGGCCTCGATTCGTGACAAGGGCATCATCCAGCCGATCATCGTTCGCCCCGTCCCGGGCCAAAGCGACGAGTACCAAATCGTCGCCGGCGAACGCCGCTGGCGCGCCGCGCAGAAGGCCCGCCTGCACGAGGTGCCGGTCGTCATAAGGGCGTTTACGGACGCCGAAGCCCTTGAAGTCGCGCTGATCGAAAACATTCAGCGCGCCGACCTGAACGCGATCGAAGAAGCGCGCGGCTACCGCCAGCTGATCGAGAAGTTCAACTACACCCAAGAAGCGCTCGGCCAAGTCATCGGCCGTAGCCGCAGCCACATCGCAAACACGCTGCGCCTGCTGCAACTCCCGCAGACGGTTCAAGACTACATCTACGGCGGCAAACTTTCGGCCGGTCATGCCCGCACGCTCGTCGGCCAGCCCGATCCGGAATCGATGGCGAAAGAGTTGATCGAAGGTCGCCTGAACGTACGCGATGCCGAAGAACGCGGCCGCAAAGCGAAGGGCAAAAAGAAGCGCACGATCGGCAAGGACGCCGACACCCGCGCGCTCGAACAATCGATGACGACCCAGTTGGGCCTCAGCGTCACGATCGGCCACAAAGGCGACAAAGGCGGCGAGCTCCGGATCGCGTACAAGACGCTCGAACAGCTCGACGACCTCTGCCGCAAACTCGGCGGCTCTACCTAACGCCGCCCCTTCAGCATCGCGACTTCGGTCAACGCCTGCTGCGCGATCGCCGCTTCCGGAAAGCCGGTCAGGCGCGTCTGCGCTTCCGCCTCCGCCAACACGCGCATAGCCTTCACGAGCCGCGCCGGATCCCAGCCCGAAAGCTGCGCCTGCATACGTTGTTCGTAGTAAGACGACCGCCCCCAAGACGGCCCACCGGCACCTTCCGCAAACGAAGCCAGCCGCTGAAACAAGCGAAGCGCGGCGCCGACCGCTCCCGTCCAAGACACAGTGGACTCTGCCGCTTTCACGATCAGCCGGTCCAGCTTCTTGAGGTCGCCCTCGACGACGGCATCGGCGATCTCATCGATCTCGACGGCGCCGCTGTCGCCGATCAACGTGACGGCCTCGCCGCGCGTGAGCTTCGAACCCTTCTGAGCGGACCCGAGATACGCCATGAGCTTGTCCATCTCGCTGCGAAGGAGCCGCCGGTCCGCGCTCAACGCATCCGCAAGATAGGAAAGCGCATCCGCCTCGGCTTCCCACCCAGCCCCGGTCAGCGTCTCGCGGATCAACCGCGCCGCATCCTCCGGCCGGTCGTCGTAGCATTCGATCGCCGCGGCAGCCTTCGCACCCTCGAACAGTTTGCGCAGCGACGATGTCTTGTTGAGCTCGCCCGCCTCGATGACGAGAAACGCGTCGCCAATCGGATCGCTCACATACCCTTCGAACAGGTCGGCAAGGCCGTCCGTTGCATCGCGCACGCGCACGACCCGCCGCCCGCCGAACATCGAGATCGCGCCAGCCTCATCGCCGAGCCGTGCAGGGTCCTTCCGCAACACGTCTGCGCCAAGATCGGCGACCCGAAACGCGTCGTTCAAATCCGGCACGACCGACTTCGCAAGCCGGTCTGCGCGCTCGCGCACGAGCCCGTTGTTAGATCCGAAAACGAGTGCGGCAACCCATCCTTTCGGAGGAGCGGCACTCAGTCTGTCGGCTTCAGATGATGAAACGCGCATGAGGCGCGGCTTAGGACTTGCCGCCGAACCGTTGCTCGAAATAGAGCCCCAAGCGCAGGCGGATGTCTTCGCCCACTTCACGCGCCGCACGCTCTTGTGCGTCGCGCTCGGCGGATTGCGTCGCAAACTGCGAGTCGGCGACGTTGTAGGCCGCGATCGCGCGCGCGAGGCCTTTGTCCAGCACCTCGCCCGACACAGTGTCGCGCAACTCGTATTGCGCGGTCAGGCGGTAGTTGTAACGAGTGATCTGCGTATTCGCTTGGATCGCGAGGCCCTCCTTCACGTCCTCAAGCTTGATGCTGAGCTTGTAGGCTGCCGACGACGGCGTGCCCTCCGGGGTCAGCGCGTCCATCATCTGGTTGCGAAGATGCACGCCCTGCCGCCCCGGGATCGGTTCGACGAACACCTGGCTGAAATAGGTCTCCATTCCATCCGGCGTCGTGCCGGTGGCGTAGAGCGGACGGAACCCGCACGCGCTGAGCGCGAGCGCTGCGCCAACAACGAAGGCCAAGCCAAGAAACCTGCTCATGCGCGCTCCACAACGATGTTCGCGATCCGGTTCGGCACGATAATGACCTTTTTGACGCGCCGCCCGTCAATGGCTTTCGCGACCGTTTCGCGCGCCAGAGCGGCCGCCTCGACCGCTTTTGGGTCCGCATTCTTGGGCATGTCGATCTCGTCGCGCCGTTTACCGTCAACCTGAATCGCAATGGTCACAGTGTCTTGGCGCGTCAACGCGGGGTCGGCTTTCGGCCAGGCCGTACGCACAACCAGGGTTGTGTGCCCCAGCACCTGCCAGCACTCCTCCGCCAAGTGCGGCACCATCGGATTCATCAGCAGAACGAGCGTTTCCAGTGCTTCGCGCAAAGCCCAGTGCCCATCTGCACCGTTCGCCTTGTAGTCGGCGAGGACGTTGACGAACTCGTACATGCGCGCGACGGCTTTGTTGAAGCGGAATTTCTCCAAGTCCTCAGTCACGGCCGCGGTCGTCCGATGTGCGACTTGGCGTAACGCCGTCGCCTCAGCCGAGAACGCGCCTGGCATCGCCGAACCTGGTGCCGGCAATTCCGCTTCGGTTACGATGCGCCACACGCGCTGCACGAAGCGCCACGCACCCTCGATGCCGGAGTCGCTCCATTCTGAATCGCGCTCAGGCGGCGAGTCCGACATCATGAACCACCGCGCCGCGTCGACGCCGTACGTGTCGGCGACCGCTTCCGGCGGCACCACGTTCTTCTTGGACTTCGACATCTTCTCGACGCCGCCGATCGTGACCGGTTGGTTGGTTCCGCGCTTGACCGCGATACCGTCGCGCTTCTCGACGTCATCGGGCGGCAACCACTTGCCGTCCAAGTCCTTGTAAGTCTCGTGCGTGATCATGCCCTGCGTGAACAACCGCAAGAACGGCTCGCTCACACCGGCGTAGCCGGCCGTGCGCATCGCGCGCGTGAAGAATCGCGAATAGAGCAGATGCAAAATCGCGTGCTCGATCCCGCCGATATACTGATCGACCGGCATCCAATAATCGACCGCTTCTCTGTTCGTCGGTCCCGTCGCGGTGTTGTCGCAAAAGCGCGCGAAATACCACGACGAGTCCACAAACGTATCCATCGTGTCGGTGTCGCGCCGCGCTGGCTTTCCGCATTTCGGACACGCAACGTTCTTCCAGGTCGGATGCCGCTCAAGCGGACTGCCCGGCTGGTCGAGCGCCGGATCGTCGGGCAACGTCACGGGCAGGTCTTTATCCGGCACCGGGACAACGCCGCAGGCCGTGCAGTGGATCATCGGGATCGGACAACCCCAAAAGCGCTGACGGCTTACGCCCCAATCGCGCAAGCGATAGGTGATGGTGCTCTTGCCAGCCTTCATCGCTTCGAGGGTCTTGATCACGGCACGCTTCGCGTCCGGAACGCTCATGCCGTCCATGAAGTCGGAATTGGCAAGCCTGCCGTCGCCGACATAGGCCTCGCTCCCGACGCTGAACGTTTTCGGATCCTCGCCCTCCGGGATGACGACCGGAAGCACCGGCAGTTTGTACTTGCGCGCAAAGTCCAAGTCGCGTTGATCGTGCGCCGGGCACCCGAAGATGGCGCCGAGCCCATATTCCATCAGCACGAAGTTCGCGACATAGACGGGCAGCGTTTGTCCCTCGACGAACGGATGCTTCGCCTTGGTCCCGGTATCGAAGCCCATCTTTTCAGCGGTCTCGATCGCGGCTTCGGTCGTGCCGATCCGCTTGCATTCGGCGATGAAGTCGGCGAGCGATTTGTTCGCTTTCGCTAGATCTTGCGCGATCGGATGGTCGACCGAGATCGCGCAAAAGCTCGCGCCGAACAACGTGTCCGGCCGCGTCGTGAACACCTCGAGCGTCGGATGCTTCGGGTCGGTCAGTTTGAACGTGACGCGCGCGCCCTCGGACCGGCCGATCCAATTGCGCTGCATCAGCCGCACCTTGTCCGGCCAGCGGTCCAAATCGTCGATTGCCGTCAGCAACTCCTCGGCCATATCGGCGATCTTGAAGAACCATTGCGTCAGCTTGCGCTGCTCGACCAACGCGCCTGAGCGCCAGCCGCGCCCCTCGATCACCTGCTCGTTCGCGAGCACCGTGTGGTCGACCGGGTCCCAGTTCACGTTCGATTCTTTCCGCGCCACGAAACCCAGACGATGGAAGTCCAAGAACATCTTCTGTTGGTGCTTGAAGTAAGCGGGATCGCACGTCGCGAACTCGCGGCTCCAATCGATCGAAAGGCCGAGCAGCTTCAGCTGCGACTTCATCGTCGCGATATTGGCGTAAGTCCACTTGCCCGGATGAACCCTTTGCTCCATCGCCGCGTTTTCCGCCGGCAAGCCGAACGCGTCCCATCCCATCGGATGCAAAACGTTGAACCCCATCGCGCGCTTGAACCGCGCGACGACATCGCCCATCACGTAGTTGCGGCCGTGCCCGATGTGGATCTTCCCCGACGGATAGGGAAACATCTCGAGCACGTAGTATTTCGGTTTCGAGCGATCGATCTTGGCGAGGAAGACGTTGCCGTCCTCCCACTGCTTTTGCCACTTGGGCTCGACCTCGCGGGCATTGTAGCGCGACATGAAAATGCGTTCCGTCAGACTGGAGTTGAGGCAAGACTACCAGCGCATACCGGAAACCGAGCTAGCGGCATCCGGCCGCGCCCTTGTCGCCAATTCGGCAATGATGAAAGACTTAGTCGCCGGCTTGGATCTTGAGCGCGCGCGCCTTGTTCAGGATGAGGTTCTCAAGCTTCGTGACCGTTTCCGGATCGACGGTGGCGTCGACCCAATCGCCGGACGTTTTCTTGGCCTCCTTGAACACGGAGACACGAAGGGCGTCGGCTCTAAGTCGGGAGTCGAGAATATAGACGGCAACCCGCAGACGCTCGTTCGGCGTTGCCGCCGGCGTATACCAACCCGTCTTGATCGTGCCGCCGAACGGATCGGTCTGGTCCATCGGCATGAAGGAGAGAGCATCCAGGCTCGCGCGCCACAGATAGGCGTTGACGCTCACGCCGCCCTTCTTCTCGGACGAGCCGCTGAACCAGCCGCCGCTATCCGAAGCGTCGGCCACCTTCGCTGAGGATGGTGGTGGCGCCTCAACGGTCGGCTTCGGCTTTTCCGGGTCGGAGCCGCATGCGGCGAGCAACAAGGCGGCACAGGCAACGCTGAGATACTTCGACATCATGGGCGCACTCGAAACCGATGGGAGCGATTGCACCCGAAGATGCAAGCGGCGTGGGGCAAAAGTGAGGCCGCGTTATACGCGAACGATCGCGCGTCCGGCAATCGCCACGGGCATCACAGAGAGTGTCAAAGCGCAATTTTGTGCGCCTTCTTTGGTCAAGATACACACGGGCCGCTCGCCAAGCGGTAACGACAGGTTGCAGGTACGGCGGCAACACTAACCGGCCGAATGGCGGGCTTCGGCGGCTAAGCGCTTGACCAACCTCGGCAAAAGACCGCATGACTTCGTGCTTGGGGGACGTTCGAAACACTGGGCGAAGTGAGGTTTGTGCATGAAGCGGTCGTGGCGTGCCCTTACGGCGGCATCCGTCTTGATACTTTGCGGCCAAGCGTCCGCCGACACGTCGTTCGATTGGGGCGGGCAGGGTAACTTCTCGGCCTACGGCATCGACCAAGACGACATCGCGACCGGCGACGTGAACAATTTCGGCTTCGCCGCCGAAGGCAAAGTCTGGGGCCGCGTGAAACTCGTCACCGACAGCGGCTTCGAATACGGCGCCCGCGCACAGCTTCGCTTCCAGTCGAGCGAGCATGAGTTTTCGAACGATTTCATCCGTGGCGCACCCGAGGTGGTGGACGAAGTATGGATCTATGCCCAAACCGTGTTCGGCGGGCTGAAGATCGGCCTCGAAGACGGCGCGGCCGACAGCGCCGGCATCTATGCGCCGGCCGTATCCGATCTCAACCGCATCGACGACGCGCGCGCATTCCCGCTGCAAGACCCGCTGGCGCCGGAGTACACCGCCTACATGCCGAACGGCGCGCACCTGCGCACCGATCTTAACGCCTCGGGTGACGCGCTGAAAATCATCTACACGTCACCGCGCCTGATCGGTGTCCAGTTGACGGGCTCTTACACGCCCGACGTACGCCGTGGCCTCGACGAACTGTTCGACAGCCATGACTCGCGCAACCGCCAATCCGATATTTGGGAAGCAGGTTTGAACTACCAAGGGTCGCTGTCGAGCTTCGACGTCGGCTTCTACGCGGGCTATGTGACCGGTTCGAACGACGATCCCGCAGCAGTGGTGCTGCCAGTCGTCGCGACGATCGGCGGCCCGATTGCGGCGTTCGCAAGCGACGCCTTCGTGCCGGACGATCTGGAAGAATGGGGTGCCGGCGCACAAGTCGCTTACGAGGGTTTCAAGATCGGCGGCTCATACCGCTCGACAAACATTGCCGGCGGCGCCGGCTTGATCGACACCAAGATCGGTCCGTTCAGAGACGGCTGCACGCAGATCGCCGGATGCGTTCTTCCCGACGCGCGAACGGAAATCTGGGGCGCCGGCATCACCTATGAAACCGGTCCGTGGGAGTTCGGCGTGAACTACATCACCATGGACGAGGAACTCCCGACGTTCACGACCGCCGGACCCATCCGCCACAACCTGAACCAGGAAGCCGAAGGCTGGACTGGAGCGGTCGGCTACGAGTTCGACGAGAACCTCCGCATGGGGATCGGCTATCAGCACTACGAGTTCGACGGTCCGGCAAACGCGTGCGTTTCGGGTCCGACGCCGGCCTGTGACACGCTGGACGCCAACCTCGGCTATTTCGAGACGTCGATCACGTTCTGAGGTGAAAACCTAGACGGCACGGCCATTTACCTTGGCTTTAGCCTGCTGTGCGAAGCCCTATGAGGTGCGATTACAACTTGGGGCGAAGCCTGATTCGGCGTTAGGTTTGGCCCATCGAGTGAGGGGTTTGTCATGTCGCGTGTGTTCGGCGTCGCTGCGGCGGCCCTATTTGCGACCATTGCCGTCGCCCAAGCGGATGACTTCGATCGATTGATTTTGCGACTGAACGGCCACATCACCGGCGTCGGCGCCGTCGTCGATCAATCGACGATGGGTGACCTCGATGAGATCGTGGGCGCGGTCGACACCGCCCTTCTCGGCTCGGTCATCCTGCCGCTCGACGGCGGCGGCGAGATCGGCGGACGCGTTGCGCTCGATCTCGATTACTCGACCCACGTCGACACATATCTGAACGACGCTGGCCGCGCAGACCTTCTTGATGAGGCGTGGCTCTATTGGGACGGCCGCCTGGGCCGCGTTCAACTTGGTCTTATGGATGGCGCCGCCGACGTCCTCGGCATCACGCCGCCGTCGGTCAGCTCGGCCATCCGGGTCGACAACCCGGAAGTCTACCTCCTTGCCTTCCCGTGCCTGAACCCCAACTGCCGGTCGGATCCGGGATTCGCGGGCTCGCTGTTCAATCCGAACGGCATGCAGCTGCGGTCCGACGTGCACGGCTCGGACAACTTCCTGAAGATCATGTACGTCTCGCCGGTCTTTGACGGCATCCGCGTCGCGATCTCCTACACGCCTGACGGCACGCGCGATCTGGGTGAACTGTTCGGCACCGACGAACGGAACGAACAGGGCAACATCATCGACATTGCGGCGAACTATACGGGCTCGCTTGGCGACGTCGATGTCGGCCTCAGTGTCGGCTACGTGATGGGCGACAACGTCAACAACCAAAGCCCCGGCTTCTACGGCGACCTCGAAGACTTCGGCGCCCAGGTGAAACTTGGCTACCGTGAGTGGACGCTTGGTGCCGCCTATCGCCAAACGAACGTCGCTGGTGGCGGGCCTGTCGTCCAACATCAGTTCCTCGCGAACGTCTTCGAGGATGAAGTGACGGAGGTTTGGAGCGTAGGGTTGATGTACGAGACCGGACCTTGGGCGGCGAGCGTCGACTACATCACGATGAACGAAGAACTGCCCTTCAGCTTCGATCAGGAAGGCTCAGGCCTGCAATTTGGTCTGGGATACGCGATCAACGAGAACTTCCGCATCACCGGTGGCTATCAGCGCTACGAATTTGATCGGGATTTCGGGGGGTGCGGCTTCGGCGGCTTCTTGAGTTGTACGGTCCTCGACGCCAACGTGGGCTACATCGAAACCACCTTCAACTTCTAACCCACCCGCCAACGAGGCCAATGCCAACGATCCGGTGCGCCACCAACCGCCGGATCGTTTTCATTTCGACGCCGCCAAGGGCGTACGCGACCGCGGTCTCGCGCACCAATGCTGCGAACCGCGTTACGTCTAGTCCGCCGCGCTCCGGGTGGCTGGCCGTCGCGAATACCGGTGAAACGAACACAGCATCGGCTCTCCGCGAACGTCGAACGGCAGCGGCATTGTGCGCGGCGCATGTCACGAGCCAGCGTCGGTTCAATGCCTTCACACCCGGCACTTTGGCGACGTGTCGCTCGGGCAGGTGAACACCATCAGCGCCAGTCCGCTGCGCTAAACCAGGATCGTCGGCGATCAGCAGCGCAATGCGCCGCGCCCGGCAAAGGGGCCGCAGCGCGCGCGCTAAGCGTTCGCGAGCGGCAGCATCCCGATGGCGCACGATAACAGCGCTCGTAGGGGGCAAAGCTGCGACTGCTGCAAGCCAATCTGCCTCGCGCGTATCGTCGGTCATCAAAACGACCGCAGGCAGCACCCGGCCTTGGCGGTGACGCATGTTGAGCGCCCGCGCATACCGTGCAAGTTTGCCCTGTGCCTCGTTCATCGACCCCTGCATGACCGCAACTCTATCAGCCGATGTCATCGCCGCGAACCTCCGCGAGGTCCGCGCGCGCATCGAAAAAGCCGCCGCAGCTGCAGGGCGCAAGTCCTCGGACATCACCTTGGTCGCAGTAACCAAGACGAACCAAGCCGAGGCAGTCGAGGCGGCGATTGCCGCCGGCCACCTGACCTTTGGCGAGAACCGCGTCCAAGAAGCGAAGGCGAAGTACCCAGCGCTAAAGGCCGCGCACTCAAAGCTCGCGTTGCACCTCATTGGCCCGCTGCAATCGAACAAGGCACGTGAAGCCGTGGCGTTGTTCGACGTCATCCATACGCTCGATCGCGACAGCCTTGCCGAAGCGTTGAGCGCGGAGTTCAAGCGCGCCGAACGAACCGTCAAACTATTCGTTCAAGTGAACACCGGCGAGGAGCCGCAGAAGGCTGGCGTCGCACCGCGCGACACGCTGGCGTTCGTCGAGAAATGCCGTGCCCTCCACGGCCTGACCGTGTCGGGTCTAATGTGCATCCCGCCTGCAGACGAAGAACCTGCGCCGCATTTCGCGCTCCTCCTCAAGCTGGCGCGTGACGCGGGTTTGCGCGAACTCAGCATGGGGATGAGCGGCGACTACGAAGCCGCAATCGGGTTCGGCGCGACGCACGTGCGCGTTGGTACGGCAATCTTCGGTAGCCGCACCTAGGTCAGGTGACCGGCTTTCGCCTTCTTCGTCGCCAGATAGGCTTCGTTGTGCGGGTTTGTCGGGAAGCTATGCGCGACGCGTTCCACGACCTCGATTCCGAACCGCGAGAGCGCCGCCACCTTGTCCGGATTGTTCGTGAGCAATCGGACGGACGTGAACCCCAAATACTTCAACATTTCAGCCGCCGCGGCGAACTCGCGTTCGTCCGCCTCGAAGCCAAGGCGCTGATTGGCTTCGATCGTATCGAACCCCTGATCTTGCAGTTCGTACGCCTTGAGCTTGTTGATGAGACCAATCCCGCGCCCTTCTTGTGCGAGATAAAGCAAGATCCCATGCCCCGCCTTGCCGATCGCGCGAATCGCTCCGCGTAGTTGATCCCCGCAATCGCATTTGAGGGACGCCAAAAGATCGCCCGTCAAACACTCCGAATGAAGCCGCACGAGCACCGGCCCCGGCGGCTCCGGCGTTCCCACGATGAGCGCCAAATGTTCGCGCGCCCCATTCGTCGGACGGAACGCCAGAACGTGCGTGTTCTCTGCCCCTTCGAGCGGCAGCCGCGCGCGTGCTGCAACCTTGAATGCGACGGGCGATTCGAAGCTCTCGATGTGGTCGGCACGGACGCAAGGCAGGCCCTCGCGTGCGGCCAGGCGCTTCGCGTCGGTGCTTTTGATCGGCACTTCAACGACCGCCGGCAGCAGCCCCGCAACCTTCGCAAGTTTGATCGCGGCCTTCGCGCACGGCCCGAGCGGTTCGCGAAGCGCCTGCCACGGTCCCATCATCGGATCCCGCAGATCGCGTGTCGGATCGGCGAGCATCTGCGCCGCGCGCGCCGCGTCCTCCCGCGGCAACGGCACCGCAACCAAATCGTCGGTGTAGAGCCGCGTCCGAAGCGTTGCAGCGCGATGGTGGGTTAAGAGAACGCGCGGTTGCGTGCCGGACCAGCGAGCAAGGGCCGCCAGAACCTCAGGGCTCGTGAGTTCCGCCGCCGCGACCAGCGACGGCGCTCCTTTCTTCGGCTGAATCAGAACAGGTAAACCACGCCGAAGCTCCGCCGATGCACGATCGACCGCAATGGCGGCTCCGTGCAGCGTCTCGGCCAAGGTCGCCTTCGCGATCACAGTTCCGCGAGCGCGCTTGGCCGGGCTTTTGCGCGCTATCGATTTCATGCCTCTCCCGCTCTCCAACTTGGACCTGCTATAGCTTAGACAGAGACCCTCGCAAATCACCGGCCGCCCAAACCTATGACCACGCCCCGACGCGTTCTCCTCGTCGACGACGACAACACCCTCCGCGAATCCCTAAAGGAACAGCTGGATTTGCTGTCGGAGTTCATAGTTGCCGATGCGGCAACAGGCGCGGCCGCGCTCGAAAAGGCCAAGTCCGAACTGCCGGACCTGGTCATTCTGGACGTAGGCTTGCCCGACCTCGACGGCCGCGAAGTCTGCCGCCTGATGCGCAAAGGCGGCGTTCGCTGCCCGATTATTATGCTTACCGGCCACCTCGCCGAATCCGACGAAGTCTTCGGGCTTGAGGCCGGCGCGAACGATTACGTCACGAAACCGTTCAAATTCGCCATTCTCTTGGCCCGTATCCGCGCGCAATTGCGCACTCACGCTCAAAGCGAAGATGCGGTTTTCAAGATCGGTCAGTACTCGTTCCGCCCGTCGGCAAAGCTCCTGACGGGACCAAACAACACGAAGGTCCGTCTCACCGAGAAAGAGACGTCGATCCTAAAGTTCCTCTATCGCGCCGGCGACAAAGTCGTGGGCCGCGAAGTGCTGCTGCATGAGGTTTGGGGATACAATCCAGCCGTCACAACGCACACGCTCGAAACGCATATCTACCGCCTGCGCCAAAAGATCGAGAACGATCCGACGCATGCGAAATTGCTTGTCACTGAAAGCGGCGGCTATCGCCTCGTGCCATGACCGAGGACGCGCTCCACGTTGCCGAGCGATTCTTCAGCGCCATTGAACGCGGCGACATCGAAGCGGTGAAGGCGATCTATGCCCCCGACGCCCGCATCTGGCACAGCCACGACCTGAAGGAGCAGTCGGTCGAGGAGAACCTGCGCGTTCTCGGTTGGATGTCGCGCAATTTGCCGAATCGCCGCTACCGCGTGCACCGCCGGGTCGCTATTCCGGGAGGCTTTCTCCAACAACACACGCTTGAGGCAACGACACAAGGCGGTCCGTTTACTATGCCGGCCTGCATCGTTGTGGAGGTCAAGGACGGCCAGATCGCCCGGCTGGAGGAATACCTGGATTCTGCCCGGGTCGCCGAGCTTGGCCGCTTAGCGAGCGGCAAAAGCGCCACGGGCGCCGGTCCTGCCCCCCACCCCCCTTGAAACCAGGCGAAAGGCCTATTATACACTTCACACTATCATCTGATTACTCATGGGGAGCACCTATGACCAGCTTGATCTTGAAGTTCATATTGGCATCGGCCCTGGCCGTCGCCTCTGGCGTCGGACTCATTGGTCTCTCCGGCTTAATCATCTTTGCGGACCTGAAGGCGCCCCAGCCGGCGTCAGTGCTTCAGACGCAGCCGTTGAGCAGCGGTACCCAATCGCTGCCGTTCACAGGACGATAAATTCATGAGCCTTCTCGCCAAATTGGCCGTCGCCAGCGTTGCTGTCGGCGTCGGTAGCCTCGCGACCCTGACGCAGGTGCAGGGCCGCACGGAAATGGCCGCGCTTGTCAGCCTAACCAACCTTCTTGCAACCGGTCCGTCCGTTACCGGAAGTTCGGGCCCTCTCGATCAATCCTATACGGTTCGTCGCGTCCGCATCGACACGTTGGTCGCCGACGTCGAACTGATCACTGTGCCGCAGCCGGGTCCCGTCCGCGTTCAGGCGAGCGGCAAACCCGACACGATGAAGGAGCTCCACGTCCGCACCGTCGGCGAAGAGGTCATTCTCCGCCTCGACTCGGACGAAGAAGACGCTTGGTTCCCCTGGAACCTGTTCAACATGTGGTCGCGCGATCGCAAGGCGCAGGACCTGCGTGTGCGCATCACCGCCCCGGTCGGCACGCCCTACGATATCGAAGATATGATCGGCTCGATCAATGCGGGCGACCTTGAAGCGCCGTTGCGCCTCGAAGGTCACGCGTTAAACGCACGGTTTGGTCGAGTTCAAAGCGCGCGTGTCGTGATCGCAGGCCGCGGCCGCATCAACGTTGGGGCGATCAAGGAAACGCTCGATCTCGAAGTCGCAGGGTCCGGTGACTTTTCTGCCGCGTCTGCTCAATCGGCTGAAATCGAAATTGCCGGTGGCGGAAACGTGCTGATCGGTCCGCTTGCGGCAGGCATCAGTGCCGAAGTTGCCGGTTCCGGCGACATCCGCGTCGCTCAGGTCAACGGGCCATTCGACGTTGAGATCGCAGGGTCTGGCGGCGTTGTAGTCGATGGCGGACAAGCGACCTCTTTCTCAGTCTCGATTGCCGGGTCAGGTGACGTGCTTTTCAAAGGCAACGTCGCCAACCCGAAGGTAGAAATCTTCGGCTCTGGCAACGTGACCGTCGGCTCCTACACCGGTTCGCTGGCCCAAGAGGTGGCCGGCTCTGGCGAGTTCAAGGTACTGAACCAAGGCCAGCCTGCCGGTCCGCTGCCGCCGGCACCGCCGCAACCGCCCGCGCCACCGAAAAAATTCTGATCTGCTTCACTCGTAGCGAAGGGCCTCGATCGGATCGAGGCCCGCCGCGCGCCGCGCCGGGAAGAACCCGAACACGATCCCGACGGCGGCCGAAAACACGAACGCGACGACGACGACCCACGGGCTCAGCACGAACGGCACACCGATCGCATAAGCGATCGCAGCCGATCCCCCAAGTCCGATCGCAGCGCCGATCAAGCCGCCGACGCACGACAACAGCACGGCCTCGATCAGGAATTGCAGCAGCACGTCGCGCTCAAGCGCCCCGATCGCAAGCCGTATCCCGATCTCCCGCGTCCGCTCGGTGACCGAAACGAGCATGATGTTCATGATCCCGATGCCGCCGACCAGCAGACTGATCGCAGCCACGGCAGACAATCCCGCCGTCAACAAAGCGGCGGTCGAGTCGACGAGGCTCGATACCGACTGCAGATCGCGGATGAAGAAATTGTCCTGCTCGCCCGCGCGAATCCGCCGCCGCTCGCGCAACAGTGTCCCGATCGCCTCCTGAACGGGCTTCACCTGCTCGGCGGTCGTCGCAGAGAGCTGAATCTGCTGCACATCGTCAGTGCCCGTCATCCGCCGCTGGACCGCGAGGATCGGCATCAAGATCGTATCGTCCTGGTCTTGTCCGAACGTCGACTGCCCTTTCGCCGCAAGCACGGCGATCACCTCGCACGACGTCGTTTGCCCGAGACGGATCGAGGCGCCGAGCGGGTTCTGCTGGCCAAAAAGTTCCTTGCGCGGCGTTTCGCCAAGGATGCAAACGGCACGCCCGCCGCGCTCCTCGCTTTCGCTGAACGGCCGCCCAAGCGCGATCCCCCATTCGCGGACCGTCAAGTAGGCGTTCGTCGTCCCATTGATCGCGATCTGCCAGTTGCTCGAGCCGTACACGGCTTGCGTCTGCTTGATTGTCGACGGTGCGACCGCCAGAACGCCCTGAATCTCCCGCTCGATCGCGTGAGCATCGTCCATCTTGAACGGTGTTTGCGGCGTAGCGGGGCCGGCGCGTTGCGGCGTAAATGGCACCACGAAGAGCAAGTTTCGCCCCATCGATGCGATGTCGGCGGTCACCTTCATGGTGAGGCCCTGGCCCAGCGTAACCACGGTCACGACGGCGGCGACGCCGACGATGATGCCAAGCGTCGTGAGCAGAGACCGCAGCAGGTTCGCTCTCAATTCCCGCCAGGCGAGCTGTAGTGTGGTCCAGATCATTCCGCGGCCTTCTGCGCCTGCGTATCGGATGCGATCTTGCCGTCGCGAAAGCGGATTTGCCGCTTCGCGTAGGCGGCAATGTCTTCCTCATGCGTGACGAGCACAATCGTCATCTTGCGCCGCGTGTTCAGATCTTCAAGCAGCTTCATAATCTCGTGGCTGCGCGACGAGTCGAGGTTGCCGGTCGGCTCGTCCGCGAAAATGACCGCGGGCTCCGTAACCAACGCCCGTGCAATGGCGACGCGTTGCTGCTGCCCGCCCGAAAGTTCCGACGAGGTGTGGTTGGCGCGATCGCCGAGGCCGACAAGGTCGAGCGCCTTGAGCGCTTGGGTCCGCCGCACGGCCGCGGGCTCGCCGCGGTATATCAGCGGCAACTCAAGGTTCTCGCGCGCAGTCGTGCGCTTCAGAAGATTGAATCCCTGGAACACGAAGCCAATGTAGTTGCGCCGCAGCAGCGCGCGCTGCGAACGTGAAAGCGTGCCGACGTCGATGCCGCGAAAATAGTATCGCCCGTCTGTGGGGGTATCGAGGCAGCCGAGAATGTTCATCGCCGTCGATTTGCCGGATCCCGATGGCCCCATGATCGCGACGAATTCGCCGTCGTTGATCGCAAGGCTGACGCCGTCGAGAGCCCTGACTTCCGTCTCGCCCTTGCCGTAGATTTTCGAGACGCGGTCGAAGCGGATAAGCGGCGCGTCGGCCATGGCGCTACTTCTGCCCGCTGCGGGCGATATCAAGAATGAACTCGTCGCCGGCTTTCACGTTCGTGCTGGTCACTTGCGTCCGCCGCCCGTCCGTGATGCCAAGCATCACATCCTGCGAGGCCAATTTCCCGTCCTTGCCCAACGACCAAACCTGTCCTTTGCCGCTCGCAATCGGATCGGACGGCGCCGTCGTCGCCTGCGGGATCATTCCTTGTGCGGCAACCTCTTTCTCTGGCGTGAAGCGCAAGGCACCGTTCGGTACGCTGAGCACGTTCTCGACGACCTTGGAAGTGATGTCCGCGGTCGCCGTCATGCCGGGTTTGAGCAAACCCTTCTCGTTCTGAACGCTCAAGACGCCTTGATAAGTGACCACGTTCTGGATCGTGCGCGCGGCATTGCGGAGTTCGACGACCTTCGCGCTAAATGTCTGCGCGGGATAAGCGTCGACCGTGAATGTCGCGTCTTGGCCGGTCGACACTTCGCCGATATCGGCCTCGTCGATGTCGATGGTAAGCTCAAGCTTCTTCAGATCCGACGCGATGACAAACAACTCCGGCGTTTGGAATCCAGCCGTCACTGTCTGACCACGCTCGATCTTGCGATCCAACACGATCCCGTCAATCGGCGAGCGGATGGCGGCCTTCGCAAGGTTCGCATCCGTCTGATCAGCCTGTGCGCGCGCCGTGTTCAGCGTCGCCCGAAGTGCATTGCGTGAAGCGAGCGCTGCGTCATACGTGGCTTGCGACGCAAATCCCTTCCCGCGCAGCGTCACCGCGCGCCGCAAATCGTTCTCCGCTTTCGCGAGATTGGCGTCGGCTTGCGAAACGCTCGCCCGCGCCTGTACGGAGCGCGCCTTGAGTTCGTCGGTGTTGATCCGCGCGATGACCTGACCCTTGGTCACGCGATCGTTGAAATCCACGTATATTTCGTCCATGCGTCCCGAAACTTCGGCACCGACCGTTACTTTGTCGATGGGCTGCAAAGTCCCCGTTGCCGTCACCAAGGCTCGGATCGTTGCGACCTCCGCTTTTCCTTTGACGTATTCGGTTTTCTTAGCGGGTGTGAGAGCCCACCACGCAACGATCAAAACCAGGAGAATCGCGAGCGCAATCACCCACCAACGCCGCCACCACGGCGTCGCCGCGCGGCCAACCCCCAGCGTTTGTTCAATCTCACTCGCCGCGGTCGCCCGCTGTGCACTTACATCGTTCATAGCGCTGAATAAGCCAGCAAAGGCCGTGCCCCGGTAGATTGACGTATATAGGTACGCCCCAGACAGCTTCAAACAGCCGTTGGGTCAAGGGTGTCACGTTCGCGTTAGTTAATGCGAATACGGATCAACCGCATCGCGAAGGCCGTCGCCCAGCACGTTAAACGCGAGCACAACCAAGATGACTGGCGCGAGCGGGATCAAAAGCCACGGATAAAGCTCGACTGCACTGATGTTTTGCGCCTCGTTCAGTAGCACGCCCCAGCTCACGATCGGCGGCCGCAAACCCAGACCCAAAAACGACAGTGCCGTCTCGCCCAGAATCATGCCCGGAATGGCAAGCGTAACGCTCGCAATCAGGTGCCCCGAAAAATTCGGCAACATATGCCGGAAAAGCACGCGCAAGCGGCTCGCGCCGAGCAGCTCGGCGGCAACCACATAGTCCTCTTCGCGAAGCGACAAGACCTTCGCGCGAACCGCGCGCGCCAACCCAGGCCAATCGAGCAAGCCTAGAATCAACGTGATCCCGAAATAGACCCAGATCGGCGACCACGTCGCAGGCAATGCGGCTGCCAGTGCCATCCAAAGCGGCAGCTCCGGCAACGCGCGCAACAATTCGATCAAGCGCAACACGATGGCATCGACCCAACCGCCCAGATATCCGGCAAGACCGCCCAGCAAGCACCCGAGCACAAAGCTCAGCGCCACACCCAGGAGGCCAATCGTGAGCGAAATGCGCGCGCCGTACATCACGCGGCTAAAGATATCGCGCCCAAGCCGGTCCGTGCCGAATATGTAAAAGCCCGTTCCGCCTTCGGCGGGGCACACCAAGTGGAATCGCGTCTCGAGTACGCCCCAAAACGCGTACGGATCACCGTCACATATGAATCGAAGCTTTTCGACACGTGTCGTATCGAGCGTGAATGTGCGCGAAAACGTCGTCAGATCGACATCGGATTTCTGCCGGTAGACGAACGGCCCAATAAACGCACCGTCGTGAAACCAATTGACATCCGCCGGCGGCGCATAGAGCGCTTCGTTGTCCCGCGTCTCAGACGCATAGGGCGCAATGACTTCGACAAACGGCAACATCCCGTAGAGCACGGCAAGAAAGACGAACGAGAAGAACGCGCCCTTCCTGATCCACAACCGGTCCAGAAACGTGGGCCGCTCAAGCTTGGCCAAGATGGCGGAATCAACGGCGCTCATCGCTCAAGCCCCTGACCCAAGCGCACGCGAGGGTCGATCAGCCCAAGCAGCAGATCGGACACGACCGTGCCGACGAGTGTGAGGATGGCGGCAAAGAGCAGAATGAACCCGGCCAAAAACTGATCTTGCGCTTGCAGCGCCCGCACCAAGATCGGCCCAACAGTGGGCAGCCCCAAAACGACGGACACGATCACCGACCCCGACACCAGCGACGGGAGCAAGTTACCGATGTCGGCCACAAACGGGATCAGCGCCATACGCACGGGATAGCGCAGCAGCAGCCGCGTCTCGCTGACGCCGCGCGCCCGTGCCGCCACGACATAGGGCTTGCGCAATTCATCGAGCAAATTTGCCCGCAGCCGCCGGATCATCGCGCCGACGCCTGAAAACGCGATGATGACGACCGCAATCGTCAAGTGCGCCGCCAGCGACTGTATCTTTGCCGGCGTCCAGTCGCTTTCCGCATATTGCGGGTCGACCAAGCCCCCGATCGTCACGCCGAACCAAGCGTTCGCGTAGACCAGGACAACAAGCGCCAGCAAGAAACCGGGCGTTGCCATCGCCAAATAGGCAAATCCGGCGACCGCGTAGTCGCGCAGTGAATATTGCTTGGTCGCAGCTATAATGCCGAGCGGGAGTGCCAGCAGGTAGATCGCAATAACGGCAAGCACGTTCACGGCGACCGTTGGACCCAACGCGTAGCCCACGACATCGGCAACCGGCTTCTTGAATTCGAACGAGTACCCCCAATCGCCTTGCAGCAGACCGGAATAGCCGCGCGGCCCTTCCGCCACGCCGAGCCAGACCAAGAATTGCTCGATCACCGGCTTGTCGAGGCTGTACTCTTTGCGCAGGTACTCCGCCTTCGCAGCCCCCGTGGCGTCGCCCTGCGTCTTCAACTGCACGATCTCGTTCGACAGATAGTCGCCCGGCGGCAATTGAATAACCAGAAAGATCAGCGCCGCGATGATGAACAGCGCAAACGCCATCAAGATCAGACGCTCGGCTGCGTAACGCAGCATCATCCCCCCGCTTAAGAAATCATTGGGCGAACCAGAACTCGTCCATCCGGTACATGCCGAATTGTGCACCTGGATCCCAAGAGAAGATGCCCTGCGCCGGGACATTGCGCAATTTCGCATTGACGACGATGGGCTGCATCACGCCCGAAACCGTGCCGATGATGAATTGTTGTTCAGCATGAATGGCGAGCATCCTCTCCCATGCAGCCTTGCGCTCTGCCGATGATTTCGCACCGTTCCAAGCCGCATCGAGCTTGATCAGCTCTTTCGCGGCCGGCAAGTCCGGCGCCTCGCCGGACTTCCCGTTGGTCTCGAAATGGTTGCCCCATTTGGGCCAGATCAGCGTGTCCTGGCGCGTCGGCGCGAGTTCGGCCGGGCTAAGCTCGGGCGTCGGAATCCCGGTATCCCATCCCGACCATACCGTCATCATCGCTTCGCCCGCATAGGCCCGATTGCGCATGATCGTGCGGTCCGATGGCTTGATCACGAGTTTGATCCCAAGACCTTTGTAGTGCTGCGCGATCAACTGCAGCACGTCGTTCTCGTCCTTCGACTCGCCCGACGTTTCGACAACAAGCTCAAGCGGTCGCTTATCGGCCATCAGCCGCACGCCGTCCGCGCCCCGCTGCGTCAACCCGATTTGATCTAGCAGCGCGTTCGCAGCTTTCGGGTCGAACCCGGCGTTCGCCGTCAAATATTCCAGCTTGAACAACGGCGACGCCTTCAAGACGGCGTTGTTGCCTTCCACGCCCAAACCGAAGAACAGCGCTTTGTTGATGTCGGCGCGATTGATGCCGAGCGCCAGCGCGTGGCGAAAGCGAACGTCGCGCATCAGCTTTCGCCATCCCGCATCGTTCGTGTTCAAGTTCGGATAGAGCGCTACTTGCGACCCCTTCGCGATCGGCCAGGTTAAAAC
>CXWL01015179.1_pt1 | contig 56609 bp, 62 predicted proteins | sample 590931 | NCBI WGS metagenome assembly CXWL01 (sample SAMEA3498368, study PRJEB10139) | groundwater metagenome | biome: water well; material: biofilm material | place: Germany | collected 2015-04-27 | reverse complement strand
CGAGCGGACGCTGCCGACGATGCGGTCGTGGTAGCGGGAGAGGCGGACGTCGCCCACCATGCAGGAGAAGCCCCAGTTCTTGCCGAGGGCCTCGGCGGCGGCGGCGGTGCTGGCGTAGGCGCGGAGGAGGAAGCCGCGGGGGAGGGCGGCGGCGCGGCAGGAGACCTTCACCTGGGCGAGCAAGAACGGGCCGACGGGGCTGTCGGGATAGCGGGCGACGCTGAAGATGGCGGCGGGCGGGATGGTGGGGTGGAGGGCTTTGGGGACGAGAGACTCGCGGGCGCGGTCATCGATCTCGAACAGCGCTTGCAGGATCTCGACGCGCTCGATCAGCCACGGTTCGGCGTCGAAGTTCGCCATGGTGGGGGCGTGTTCGAGGAGGGGGGCGAGGTCGCGGGTGCCGACGAGGACCATGGGAGTGCTCAGTTCTCAGTTGTCAGTTCACAGTTGGTGGTTCGTAGTTTGTAGTTGGTAGTAGAGCATTTGGCAAGCTCGGGGGGATCGACGAGCTAGTCGAGTCGAGGCGGGCCGGCTTCCAGGCGGCGGCGGACGCTGTCCATCGTGGCCTCGCCTTCGGTGACGCCCCAGCGAGCTTCGAGGAACCAGGTTGCGCCGGCTTCGGACCACGGGCGTACTTTGGCGGCGGCGCGTTCGGGATCCGAGGTGGAGGTTGTGCCTTCGACGACGATGTCGAACGAGGAGATATCGCGGCGTTCGCTGATCCAGTGGCGCATGGCAGCGAGCTCTTCGGGATTTACTTGGCGCATGTTGCCATCTTCGCCTCGGGCGCTGGGGACGATGCCGTCGTAGGTGATGGCGCGGGCCATGGACTTCTCGAACGGCCAGGCGCCGACGACCCAGATGGGAATGCGGGGCTGCTGCAGGGGCGGCGACGGCGGGGAGTGAAGGTGGCCGCCGTCGACGGTGTAGTGCTTGCCGGCGTGGGTGAAGGGCTGTCCACGCCACAGCGCGGTGACGATTTCGAGGCCCTCGTCGAGTAGTTCCGCGCGCGCCTGGCGATCAGTCTCCTCGCCAAACTCCGCAAAGCCGACATCGATCGCGCCGAGGCCGACGGTGAGGGTGACGCGGCCGACGGAGAGATGGTCGAGCGTTAACGCTTCGCCGGCGAGCTTCCAGGGGCGCATGCGTGAGACAGGCGTTATCATCGTGCCGAGGCGGATCCTCGAAGTGCGCATCGCGGCGGCAGTGAGCATGACCCAGGCATCCCAGCCGTACACGGGTTCCCAGACGAAGAAGCCGTCCCAGCCAGCCTGCTCGGCCACCTGTGCGTATTCGGCGGCGGTGCGGGCGTCGCCGGAAGGGAGGACGAAGCCGTAGTGCATGGGCGTAGTGTACGGGGCGCGACGGGGCGCTGGTGTCAGCTCTCGACGAAGGTTCGCGAAAGCGTGGTTAGGTTGCAGGTGTAGATGTCCCGCGCCCACCCCGGTGACTGGAAGAACGGGGCCTGCACCGGGCTGCCGGTGGCGATGCGGCCCAGTTCGGTCCCGGTCTCGATGTTGAGCACCACCACGTGGTCTGTCTTGCCATCGAAGTCGTTCACCACGACCTCCCCGGTGTCCGGAAATAGCAGGAAGTGGTTGCTCGCGCCGAAGGCATGCTCCCACAGGCGCTTGAACGTGCTGGGGCCGTAGCGGAAACCGGCGATGCGCGCGTTCCCGCTGTCGTAAGCAACGGCGATGCGGCGCGAGGCGTCGATGAGCGGCGGATTGACGATCGTGCCGTTGGCACGGCCGAACGGTGTGTGCATGTCGAAGTCCGCCGCGTCGCTCAACGAGACTCGAAACAGGTGGAGCGGATCCGTCGCGACGCCGGTGGCTTTGAAGCTCCCACGGTAGTTGTTCTCGCCGTTGTCCATAAACCAGGCGTTCCCGCCGACGATGACGGGATCCCACCCGTACGATTGTTCGGCATCCGCATGCGTGCGGTAGCGGAAGCGCCACGACTCGTCGATGCTGAGCGCACCGGCTTCGTATCGGTAGCGGAAGATGGCGTGGTCGCCGACGACGTAGACGTATTCGCCCGCCGGGGTTCGATCGCTGGAGATGCGCGCGATGGAGCCTTCGGGGATCTCGACCTCGGGTCCCAGCGGTTCCAGGCGATCCGGTTCGAGCAGGGTGAAGTAGGACTGCGATGAGCCGTCCCGGACGAAGTTTTTCATGACGAGGTTACCGTCGGAAAGGGCGAGGAGGCTGTTATACGGTTGGTCGCGCGGCAGTTCCCGGCTGGCGATGAGCTTGCAGCTGGAGTCGAGCTTGTGGCAGTAGCGTCCGTAGGTGACGTACAGGTAACCGTTCTCGTGGGCGAGGATGCCGCCGGCCCAAAACGGTCCTCCGGGGAGATCCGGTGATCGGGCTAGCGCGGCGAGCGATATCGGATCGATGCGCTCGACCCACGAAGTTGTATTCACGGGCGGCGGTGAATTGCCTTGCACGAAGACTTCACCGGGGTCGCGCAGGACCACCATATTGGAGAATCCGACCGGACGTGACGTGACGCGAAGCTGCTCGCCGGGCTGCAGCGCCAGCCCGCCCGAGCGGGGAATGAGCTGCCGCCGGGGACCGCCATCCTCTCCCGGAAACGGACTGTCGTAGTAGCCGGGGATGGGGGCTTGCGAATCAAGATCGGTCAAGGGCCGCCTCCGTTTCTCAACCATTACATGACACTGAGAGTGCCAAAGCAAGTTGACACGCCGCCCGCTATGGCGGCATCATGCGGCATGGCAGCATCCACGCCCACGACGAAACGCCGCAACGTCCGAGCGCGTGTGGCGGGCGCCGAACCCCGGAGCCCCGAGCCGGATATCGACGGGCGCCGCGCCTGGCGCGATCGAAATCTTAGCGCCGTCGTCGATGCGCTGCTCGACCTCTTCGCCGAGGGCAACCTGCGTCCCGGGGCGGACGAGATCGCCGTTCGGTCGGGCGTGTCGAGGCGGTCGGTATTCCGCTATTTCGACGACCTGGACAGCCTCGACCGCGTCGCCATCGAACGGCAGTTAGCCCGTGTAAGCCACCTGGTGGACGTGCCTGACCTGGGCGAAGGGTCTATCAACGATCGCATTGCCCGGCTAGTCTCGCAGCGCGTCCGACTGTTCGAGGCGATCCTCCCGGTCGGCCGCGTGTCGCGGCTGCGAGCCCCGTTCGAACCCGTTGTGGCGGACGAGTTGGCCCGAAGCAGGAAGCTGTTTCGTCGGCAGGTCGAACGCCACTTCGCGACCGAGCTCCGCGCATTGGGCCGTGGCGATCGCAACGCGCTGCTGGGCGCGGCGGAGGTGCTGTGTTCGTTCGAGGGGTATGAGCTGCTGCGGCTTGGGCACGAGCAGACGCCGAAGCAGGTGGCCGAGGTGATGCGGGCGGGCCTTACAAGCCTGTTTGACGGGCGTCGCGGAAGCTGATGCGCGCGCACCTGGAGTTCAGACCGAACGTTACCTGTTTGGCGCCGCGAGGTGGTCGGACTTCTATTGACACTGCTAGTGCCATAATGATACGGTAGCCCGTGAGCGACATACACCCTGGAGCAACTATGCTTGCCGACGAGATCCCCGTTGCCCACACGCCCGATGGAGGGTGGCACGGCCAGATGCCGCCGCCGATTCTGACGGCTTGCACCGAGGCGCTCGCCCCTGGTGCGCCTGATCTGCGCGGCGCGTGGCGGGCCGTTGACGTGCGGGCGAACGGCGAACGACTTCCCGATGCCTTCCCGATCTGGAAGCATGTCGAGCGCATCGAGCAGGCCGGTAACCGGGTCGTGGTGACAGCGGGCGGCGTCGTCCACGACATGCGGGCTGACGGCACCCACGAACGCGGCGTGCATGACGTGGCGGGAGCGGACTTCAAGACTCCAATCGTCGTCGCGGCGACGTTTGAGGATGGGGTACTGGTGTTGCGGCCTCGCGGCATGCCCGGTGTAGAAGTGCGCCGGTGGCGTGAGGGCGATCAGCTCGTGTGGCAGTACCACACGCAGTTCACCGCTCGCCTGGAGCGGATGGAGAAGGAAGGTTCGACATGAGCGAGCGTTTTGAGATCGCATTCCTTGGTACGGGCAGTCCGCTGCCAAGCGCCGACCGCTGCGGCGCCGGACAAGTCCTTGTGGCGGGTGATACGCACGTCATGGTCGATTGCGGATGGGGGGCGGCGCGCCGGCTGCGGCCGGCCGGAGTGATGCCGCAAAGCATCAATACGGCGTTGTTCACGCACATGCACACGGATCATATGACGGATGTGCCGGACTTTTTGTTTCAGCGGTGGACGGGGGGAGCGACGGTACCGCTGCGGGTGTACGGACCGGAAGGCACGCGGGAGGTGATGGAAGGGTTCATGCAGGCGCTGCGGTTGGACATTACGTACCGGATCGCGCATCACGGCGACAAGCTGCATCCGGACGGGATCAAGCTCGACATCACAGAACTACCGGCGACGGCGGAGCCTCGGGGGTTCCTCGAGGTCGGCGGGATGGCGATCGAGAGCTTCGAAGTCGACCACTTCCCGGTGGTGCCGGCCTTTGGCTATCGCGTGGTGTACGACGGGCGCACGGTCGTGCTGTCCGGCGATACGTCGTTGTGCGACTCGCTGGCGCAGGCCTCGCGGGGGGCAGACATGCTGGTGTGCGAGGCGATGAACGCGCCGATGATGACGCAGCGGATCGCGGCGATGAAGGCGGCGGGCATGGTGCGTGAGTCGGGCCTGATGTCGGACGTGCCTTCGTACCACATTGCGACGGATGAGATCGCGACGCTCGCCCGCGACGCCGGCGTGGGCGAGATCGTGCTTACGCACGTGATCCCACCGATTACGAATGATGCGGTACAGGTGGCGGATTTCATTGCGGGCATGAGCGACGTTTTCGCGGGGCCGATTCGTGTGGCGCGGGATACCGAGCGGGTGGCAGTGGCCAAGCGGGGCGCGTAGCGGGCATCAAGGCCGCACGAAACCTCGCCCCCCGACCCCCTCTCCACGAAGTGGAGAGGGGGAGCCCAGTTCGTAGCAGAGCGCTGGTTCACGTGACTTTCGCAGAAGAAGGAGAACAGCTTGGGCTTTCAGATCCGGCACGCTGACAGACGATCCTTTGCCTGGTTCAATCGCGCGCCTCTGCTTTGTCTCGCCGGTGTAACGCTGCTCGTGGTTGTCGCCTGCGGTTCGGATGACGCGCCGGAGTCGGTAAACGCGAATGCGAATGCAGGTGCACCGCCGGTTGTCGCTGATGGCACCCTGACGAATGACGAGGGGTGGCCGCGGGTGGAGGGGCTGCGGGGGGATCGGTACTGTGAAGTGCTGTTGCTGCGCATTATCGACGAGCGTCTGAACGCCGAGGTGTGGAACAGCTACGGGCTGAACGAGTGTCCCGACGCCGAATGGAAGGCGTTGGATGCAGCGGCGATCAAGACGGAGCGCGAGGTGATCGCGGCGCTGCTGAACGGGCCGCGGTACTGGCTGATGGACGCCATCGAAAAGAAGCCCAGCGGCGAACGGCAGGAGACGACGTTCGGGACATTGAAGATGTTCCTCGGTGCGACGGTCGACCTCGGGCCGATCCCGCCGAATCTCGCGCCGTATACCGATCGGCACGTGGCGCGTGGGGCTATCTTCGAATTCGACGAGGGTGCGGAGGTCTACGAACTGGTCGATCCGACCGGCAGGATCTTCGTGATGCAGTCTTATAGCCGGCAGAATGACGAAACACTGACGGAAGCAGACTTGCCGCTCCTGGAGGACCGTATTACGCCGCCGGAAGGGTGGGTGTACCGCGCGCGGACGCTCGACAGTACGCTGCGCGTCGAGGGACCAACGACCGTGGCGACCGTCATCCAGGATGATCTCGCCAATACGTACTCACTCGTGGGAGCCAACTAAACCACTACACGAAAGGCACACAATGAAGGCGTTACGCACTCCAGACGAGAGGTTTCAGAATCTGCCGGGGTATCCGTTCGAGCCGCACTACATCGACGTCCCTGACGGCGAGGGCGGGGCGCTGCGGATGCACTACGTCGACGAGGGGCCACGCGATGGGAAGATCGTGCTGTTGCTGCACGGCGAACCGTCGTGGTCGTACCTGTACCGGAAGATGATCCCGGGCATCGTCGCGGCGGGGCATCGTGCCATTGCGCCCGACCTCATCGGGTTCGGACGGTCGGACAAGCCGACGGAGCAGTCGGACTACACGTTCCAGCGGCACATCGACTGGCTGACCTCGTTCGTGGTGCAGATGGATCTGCGCGACATCACGTACTTCGGGCAGGACTGGGGGGCGGTGCTGGGGTTGCGGGTGGCAGCGGAGAACGAGGGGCGGTACGCGCGGATCATTATCGGGAACGGCGGGTTGCCGACGGGCGACCGACCACCGAACGAGGCGTTCATGCGGTGGCAGAAGTTCTCGCAGACCTCGCCAAAGTTCGATATCGGTACATTGATCCAGGGCGCGACGGTCACCAAGCTGTCCGACGACGTCGTGGCGGCGTACGACGCGCCGTTTCCGGACGACAGCTACAAGGCCGGGGCGCGGATCTTTCCCTCGCTGGTACCGACGACGCCGGACGACCCGGCGGCCGAGGAGAATCGCAAGGCGTGGGAGGTGCTGCAGAAGTGGGAGAAGCCGTTCCTGACGACGTTCAGCGACTCCGATCCGGTGACGAAGGGCGGGGAGCACGTGATGCAGAAACGGATCCCCGGGGCGCAGGGCCAGCCGCACGTGATGCTCACCGGGGGCGGTCACTTCCTGCAGGAAGACGTGGGCGAGGAACTGGCGCGCATAATTGTCGATTTTATCGCGCGCACGAGCTGAGGCATCGTGAAGGAATGTGGACATCGTGCGCGACCGTGTTAGGCATTGAGGCCGCGGGGGATACCCCACCCCAGCCCTCCCCCGTGACGGTCGTCAGGTCTTCGACGCTGGCGGGGAGGGAGCTGACAATGTGGTCCCTCAAGGAGAACAGGAGTAGTTATGGCAGCGAATAAAGACGGGAATACGGTCCGATATGGACAGGTGAACACGGAGATGATCGGCGGGTGGCTGCGGCGGCCGCCGGAGGAGGACGGACCGTTCTGGGCGGTCAACCTGATGAAGTACCGCGAGGTGGCGGACTATGCCGACGGCCGGTCGGGCGATGGGCGGTCGGGCGATGGCCGGGGAGAGAAGATCAGCGGGCGGGAAGCCGATGACGCGTACACGCCGCGGGAGTCGCTGGCGGCGATTGGGGCGCAGATCGTCTTTGCGGCGAACGTCGAGACGCAGCTGCTGGGGGAGGCGCCGGTGTGGGATCGCATCGGCGTGGTGCGGTATCCGTCGCGGCGGTTGTTCCTCGAGATGCAGTCACGCCCCGACTTCGTGGCGAAGCACGTCCACAAAGATGCGGGCATGGAGCAGACGATCGTGATGAGCTGTTTGCCGATGGCCGTGCCGGAGTTGCCCGTCGACGCGCCGGACCCGGCTACGGTGCCGCACCCGGCGACGAGCGAGGACGGGCCGGTGGTGGTGCTACACGTGTTGCGCTTCAAGGAAGGCCAGGGGCTCGATCACATGACGGCGTACCAGGAGGCAGCGGGACGGACGGCGGTCCCGAATGGGGTGCGCATCGCCGGGTGGTTCAAGGTCGAGGGGGTGATCGTCGGGGATGGGCGAACGTGGGATCAGGTGCGGTTCAACGCCTTCCCGAGCAAGGCGGCGTTCATGGCGGTGGCGGCGGATCCGGAGCGCCTTCGGGCGCAGCGCGAGCATCGGGAGACGGCGATCGCGGACACGTACACGATGATCCTGCGTCCGGTTATCGACCGGCTTTCGGAGTCGGTGGTCGAGGCGTCTTCGGCAGTGGCGAAGTCGTGACCGGCGGTGGGGCGGGCCAGTATGTTCTGGACTTTCAGATCGACCCAAACGCGCTTGAGCGGCGGCGGGTCGAGCAGGTGGCGCGGCGGCCGCTGGTGGCGGGACAGGTGCGGTTTCGGGTGGACCGGTTCGCGCTGACGGCGAACAACATCACCTACGCGAGCACCGGCAGCAGTCTCGGCTACCTCGACTTCTTTCCGATGGACATTGAGCGGCCGTGGCGGCGCATCCCGGTGATGGGGCATGCGGAGATCGTCGAGTCGGCGCATCCGGAGATTGAGGCGGGCGGGCGCTATTTTGGGTTCTATCCGATGGCGGGCGAGCACGTCATCACTGCAGACCGTCGTGGAGCCAACGTTTGGGATGCCGGTGCACATCGCGAGCGGCATGCGGCGACGTATCGCCAGTTCGAGGATGTGCGAGGAGATCCGCAGTACGATCCGGGGCGCGAGGACGTGTTCGCCCTTCTGCGCGGGCTGTTCGTGACGTCGTATCTGGTGGACGACTTTCTCTTCGACAACAGCATGTTTGGCGCGGAGTCGGTGGTGGTGACGAGCGCCTCCAGCAAGACATCGATCGCGCTGGGGTACTGCCTGCGCCGGCGCGGGACGCCGTCTATAGGGCTCACCTCGGCGCGCAACCTTGAAGCGGTGCGCAAGCTGGAATGCTACGACGACGTGCGCACGTATGAGGATGTGTCTTCGCTCGACGCAGGGGTTCCGACGGTGGTGGTGGATATGGCGGGAGACGGCGGGTTATTGGGGTAGATTCACGGCCACTTCGGCGATGCCCTGCGGTATTCGTGTGCCGTTGGTGGCACGCATCGCGCTGCGGGTCCACGGCCGATGGAGATGGCGGGGCCGGCGCCGCAGTTCTTTTTCGCGCCGAGCCAGATCAAGAAGCGGTCGGCGGAGTGGGGTGCGGCGGAGTTCATGGGCCGATTGCGGGAGAGTTTCCGGGAGTTTGCGGCGTACTCCGATGGCTGGTTGGAGGTGGTGCGGGGATCGGGGGCGGAGGCGGTCGATCGGGCGTACGCCGAGGTGCTTGAGGGCAGGAGCTCACCTTCGGTCGGGCACATGCTCTCGCTGCCCAGCGACTGATGACGTTCGCTGGGGATCGCGATCCTGTGAGGGAGCAACTCGCGGGCTGGAAGGCACGCGCTACGAGGCAACCCGGGGGTCACTCGCACGCGGCGAGAATCCGTAGTTTGAAGCACGCTGTTCTGCGTCTGTCCGGCTTTGCCGGACCGACGCGTCGCGGGGGAGACCTGCACAGCCGGGGGCGGCTATGCTCCGGGTTTACACGAGGATGGGTTGTTTGAAGCGGCAGCGCGCGGGCTGAAAAGCCCGCGCTACGAGCAACCGGGCTTCTTTCACGCCGGCGGGTGGATCAGATGTCGGCGACGCGAACTACGAGAGGCCGAACCAGCGGTGGCGGCGGCTGGAGCCGAAGTGCTCTTTTTCTCCGACGAGGGCGGTGGATGGATCAAGGAAGCTGCCGGTCGGCGAGGGGCCGGAGAGGAAGTTGACGTCGACGCGGCCGACCTGGTTTGCACCGAACTCGACGTAACAGGCGCCGGCGCCGTCGTAGGCTGGCGACGGTTCGTCGGTTCCCTGAAGTTCGGCGATGAGGGAGGCGGCGACGACGCGCGCGGCTCCTTCGGCGAAGACGCCTGCTTTTGGGGTGCCGACACTCGTCACGTCGCCGATGGCGTATACGCCAGGGAACCGCGTCTTGAGGTTCTTAGGGTTGACGGGTATCCAGCCGTCCTCGGTCATGCCGCTCGCCTCGACTACGGCCGGTACGCGGTGTGTTGGAACGCCCAGGAAAAGGTCGAAGGCCATTTCACTCTGGTCGTCGAGGATGGCAACCTGGCGCGCGGGGTCGAGCGCACGCACGAGCCGGTTGGGGACAAAGGTGATATCGCGCTCGGCGAAGGCAGAGAGCAAGGCGCGGGAGGCTGCGGGTGATGGGGGAACCGGGACACCGAACGGCATGACGAGGCTTATCTGACAGGCATCGCGCACCCCGCGTTTGGTGAGGTAGTCGTGCAGCAACAACGCTGCTTCGCTTGGCGCTGGCGGGCACTTGAACGGCGTGGAGGTGATCCCAACTATCGCCCGGCCTTGCGAGAACGTGGGGAGGACCTCACGCAGGCGTTCGGCACCCGGGACCGAGTAGAACTCGTTACCGCCTTCGGCGAGGCCGGGGGTCGCGTCCAGGTCGTAGTCGGCGCCGAGGGCGATGACCAGGACATCCGCTTCATAGATTCCTCTGTCGGTCGTGACCTGGCGCGCTGCTGGATCGATCGCGGTGACCGCTTCCTGCCGAAAGCGCACGCCGGGCTTCACGATGTTACGGTAGGCAAGGCGCACGGCGGCGGGGGTCTCCCGACCGAACATAACATCGAGTTTTGAAAAGCCAAAAACGAAATGCTCCGACCTGTCGATGAGTGTGAGGTCGAGGCCATCCGTGAACGTGTCGGACAGTATCGTACTGAGTTCGAGGCCCCCGAACCCTGCGCCAAGAACAACGACCTTTGGTGCCATGCGGGAAATTCCCTCTTCGTTGTGCATTCGGCTGGGAAGGCAGATCTCATTTCTCGATCGATGGCAGGATCACGACTTCGTCCCCCTCTGTCCAGTTGACGGGGGGCGCGACGCTCAACGAATGGTGGCTGGGTATCTCCTCGGAGAGGGCACCGGAGGGGCTCTCCCCAGTGTCGCTACATTGAGGGTAGGCCCGGGAGTGCCATTCGCGCGCGCTATAGGGCATCCAGGCGCGCATCTGTGGGGGAAACGGAGCGGCCCTGAGATGCCGACCGCCAGATCGTCACACGAGATGATATGAAGATGGAGAACCGGGGGTCACCCGCCGCGGTGGAGTTCCGATGTCGGAGTCTCGTTCGCGGCCTACTTCGGGCGAGGATGCCGGCGGTGTGACGTATGCTGAAGGGGCTGAGTTTCGCCTCCCATGACGCTGCGGGGCACCGAGGATCGGGAGCGTGGCGGACGTTGAGGCGTAGGTGGGGATCACACTGAAAGGTGAAGATGATGACTTCGAACATAGAACGGGTGCGTGCGTTTTGTGCGGCTTTCGCGGACAAAGATCCAGAACAGCTGCTGACGTTCTTCACGGACGCTGCGGTCTACCACAACATGCCGATGGCTCCGGTTAGCGGCAAGGCCGCCATCAAGTCCGTACTCGAGATGTTTCTGAAGCCCGCGTCGAGCGTCGAATTCGTCATCCTACACGCGGCCGAGTGCGGGGACACCGTGATGACTGAGCGCATCGACAGGTTTGTCATCGGCGACCGCGTCATCGAACTGCCGATTGCTGGCGTCTTCGAGATGAAGGACGGAAAGATCACGGCTTGGCGCGACTACTTCGACCTGGCCACGTGGGCGAAGCAGAACGCCGCATCGTGAGTTGAGGAGTGAGCCGCCGACTCTTTAGCAAGGTGCTGAAAAACTCGATTCAGATGCTATCGTCAGCCGACGCAGCGAACCCCTTGAAGCTGCACCACCGTGACAGTCGTCAGGTCCAGGGTTTCGTGTGCGGCGTCCCCGCCGCCAGGGCACCTCGCAACGACTTCATCAGCCATATGGCTCCGGCGATCACCCCTACCCAGAACAGCGCCATCCAGGCCCACATGACGATCCACCAGCCATCGCCGCCCCACATCATGATTTGTTGACCTCCGGCGATTGCTTGCTGAATCGCTCGGGCGACTCCTGAAACTCCCAGCTGCAACCCTTCGAGCAGAAATAGTACGTATCGCTCTCGTGGACGAGGGCCACGGCCTGCTCGCGCTCCACCGACATGCCGCACACGGGGTCGGTCGCCATCGAGACCATGCTCTTGAACTCGCCGTCCTCCAGCCACAAGACGCGATCCGCGATGTCCTTGATGCGCTGGTCGTGTGACACGATGACGACACTCCTCCCCTCGTCCTTCGCGATCTGGCGGAGGAGGCGCATCGTTTCGTGCCCCGCCTTCGAGTCGAGGTTGGCGGTGGGCTCATCCGCGAGAATGAGGGTCGGTTCATTCACGAGCGCGCGGGCGATGGCCACGCGCTGCTTCTCTCCGCCCGAGAGCTTCTCGGGTGAGAAATGCAGGCGGTGGGCCAGGCCAAGATTGCCCAGGAGCGTCGCTGCTTTCTCGCGCGCTGCCTTGTGGCCGACGCCGGTGAGCTCCGCCGCGAACGCGACGTTGTCCTGGACGTCGAGCGCCGAGAGCAGGTTGAAGTCCTGGAAGATGAACCCGAAGTTTCTGAGGCGGACGTCAGGCAGACGGTTTTCGGAGAGAGCGCTCAACTCCAGGCCGTCCAGCGTGATCGTCCCTTCGGTAACCTTCAGCAGCGCTCCCAGCATGAGCAACAGCGTCGACTTCCCGGACCCGGATGGCCCCATGATCAGCACGACCTCGCCCGGCTTCACGTCGAGCGAAACATCACGCACGGCAACGACCTCGGTTTCGTCGGCGCCGAAGCGCTTCGTCACGTGACTGACGTGTAGTCCACTTCCGTTCATGGTCAACCCTTTCGCAGGACCGCGACCGGTTCCAAGCCAGCGATTTGCCTCGCTGGCAGCAGCGCCGCGAGCGTGCCGAGAATGATCGCGATCACCGTGACGCGTAGCAGTGAGTCCATGCTGACAGTCAGAACGATCAGTTCGTTGAAGCGCGGAATCACGACCGAAAGCAACAGCGTCAGCCCAAGGGCGGCCGCGAGCCCCATGCCGACGCTCAACAATGCCTGCACGAGGACGACCTGATACAACCGGCCGTTCCGCACGCCCATTGCCTTGAGCACGCCGTACTCCCTGCGGCGGGCGATCGTTGCGATGTAGATCGTGAGCGCGACGACGGCGAGACCGGTGAGGAAGCCGGCGATGTTCATGATGTTGATGATGTCGGAACTCATGTCGCCGACGAGCTGGCGCTCCTGCGAAGCGAACTGCTGGCGCGTCTGGACGGTGACGCCGCCGACGTTCTGAGCGATGCGCTCCGATATGACCGCCGGCGATTCACCGGACCTCACCTTGACAAGCACGAAGCTGATCGCATCGCCGGCGCCGCGAGCCCGCGCGAAGTCCTCTATCCGGATGAAGGAAACGGAACTCATGACGGTCGACGTGCCGGACGTCACGCCGGCGATCGTCATCGGCTGGCCGAGGACGGTCACCTGATCGCCGACGCCCAGGCCGGACTGGGAAGCTACCGCATGGTCGATGATCACTTCGCCCGGACCCGCCGTAGGCGCGCCATCGACGATCCGCCATGACTGCCCCAGCTTCGCGTCCGGCGGAACTCCGAAGACGTAGGTGATGTACTCGTCGCCGCGAGCCTGGATCATCCCTGTCGTGTAGAGAATAGGGACGGCGTCCTCAACACCCGGGACGGCTTTGACTTGATCGACGACGGATGCTGGCAGCGACGACTGGGACAGGTGCATCGTGCGCACTCCCTCCTGTGACACCCACACGTCCGCGCCTGCACGATCGACGTACACAGTCAGGCGCCCCTGGACGCCATCAAGCACCGCGCCGAAGAAGAGCACCAGGGTCAGCGCGAGGCCGATGCCGGCGACGGAGATCAGCAGGCGCACCTTGTTCTGGACGAGATTACGGAACGCGAGACGGAACACCGCTACCTCCGGAATACTTCTGCCGGCGCGACGCCGGCAACTGCCCGCGCCGGAAAAAGCGCGCCCAACAGCGCCATCACCAAGCCGGCGATCAGCGTGATGGCGATCGCCGACGGCCCGATCACGACGAGGAATTGGGGCTTTGACGTCATCACCAGCCAGCCCATTGCATATGCAAAACCGATACCGACGGCCGCGCCCAGTCCGGCCGCGGCGAGCGCCTGGAATGCCACCACCCGATAGAGCACGCTGTTGCGGGCGCCGAGCGCTTTGATGATCCCGTACTCGCCGCGGCGCTCGTTCGTTGCCGTGTAGATGACCATGCCGACCACCAGCGCACCAACGACAAACGCGGCCGCGACCATCAGGATCACGATCTGATCGAAGACGCCGGCGACCAGTTGCTGTTCGTTCGCCATCAAGTCGGTCTTGAGCAGAACGTTCGTGTCGGGGATGGACCGCAGGGAGGCGACCAGTTCAGCAGACGACGTGCCGGTCGCGGGGGTCACCAGCAGCATGCTCGCGGCGCCGGGCGTTAGGACGAGCGAATCAACGAAGCCCTTCTGCGCGAAGACGTAGCTCCCGGTGAACGAGCTCGTGCCGCTGGAGAGGCCGACCACCTTCAACTGGCGGCCGGCGACGTTGAAGGTATCGCCCACCTTGAAGTCGTGCCGGGCGGCGAGCACGCGGTCGAGCACTACCTCGTCATCAGCTTGCGGCTCACGTCCCTGCGAGAGGTCCCAGGGGCCGCCGCCCCGGGCCACGTCGTACCCGACCAGTTTGATGACCTCTTTTCTGCCATGGAGCTCAGGGATCGCCATCATCAAGAGGACCGGGGTAACGCGGCCGACTCCTGGCGCTGCGGCGACACGATCCGCGGTCTCAGGTGGAAGAAATTGACTGACGCCGGCGCTTGTGTTTCTCACGCCGGCCGGCATCACCGCAACCGAGCCTGGTGCGTTGTCGAGGTAGATGATCGCGCTCTGGAGGATGCCTGCGCGCAAGCCGAGCAAGAACAGGATGAGCATGACGGCGAGCGCAACGCCGACGACACTCAACGCGAAGCGCAACGGATCCTGCAGCAGGTTCCGCAGCGCGAGACCCCACGGTTGCCGAAACGAGAATGAACGCATGGCTACCTCTTCAAGTACTTGCGGATGATACCGATGGCCTCGTCCACGCGCTCTGTCCTACCGGTTCGTAGAGCATGCGGGCGATACCGCGCGTTGCGCCTTACGATTCGCCCCGGCCTGCACGGATCGTCCGCAGGACGCTGACGAGCAGACCGATGGTAACCGCCGCGATCGCGAGCTCGATGGCTGGCATGAGGCTGTCGAGGTCGACACCCTCGTCGAAGCCATCGCCGGGCAGGAGCCAGGGGTGCGACGAACCGTTCGCCAGGTGGAAGTTCACGTTCATGAAGATCCCGGCGAGCGCCGAGAACGCGATGACCGCATAGTTGGCGGCGCGCGCCCGAATGTCGAGCCGGTCGCCGAGCAACCAGAGCGAACCTCCGCCGACGAGGGCGACGCCGACGAGCACTTCTCCGATCTCGCTCACGTACCCGAAGAACGTTGCATTTGGGATGACCGCGTTGTCCAGGAGGCTGGCGTACCAGCCGGGAGCGCCTTCCGACTTTTCCGTTAACTCCTCCGCAAGCCCCTCCGGGAAGCCGCCGCGTAGGATCTTCGTGATCCCGGACATTAGCCACTCGTAGCCGATGAACAGCTGGATGGCGAGAAGCCCCAGGAGCGGCAGTCGTGTCGCCAAATTGCCCTCGCCCGCTGCCGTCCCAGCGTCCATCGCTTGCCTCCGGGTCGCGCTGGCCGCCGGGGCCCCGCAGACTGTCGGGGTTGTTGTTGCCTGCACCATCACTACACCTCCTCGGTGAACTCGTGATCTGCCCCCCAATCACGTTCATCCTAATAGTGGGAGGGAGTATCGATAAGGGCGGATCAGACCATGGAGCCGGGCCATTCGGCCCGATCTACGACACGCAACTCGTAGATTGATATCAACGTCGCCAACGCCGTTGGCTGTCTAGTTCGCCGGCGTACCGGCCACCGGCGGCTCATGGTGCTGGTCAACGTCCGGCGGCAGAATGTCCTGGCTGTCCTGTGGCATGTGCTGCATCATCCCGTCCATCATCCGGTGCATCATTTGGTCGACGTCCGCGTTGCCGGTCATCGGCCCGCCGTCCCGGTGACTCTGGAAGTGCTGCATCATGCGGGTGAAGCCTTCCTCGCCGAGGATTTCCTCCATATGCCCGAGCATCGCCTCGGAATCCTGGGCGCCCATCGACATCATCATGTCCATGAAGCTATCGCCCGACGACCCTTTGCCCATTCCCGTCACGCTGCCATCGTCGTCGTCTCTGGCGAGGACAACTCCCAGGGTGATAGCCAAGCCGATGGTAGCGACCGCGAGCACGGCGATGATTGTCCGTAGCTGTCGAGTGTTCATGGCTCACCTCCTCCACGAAAATGCGTTACCTACCTTTACCGAGAGTCCCCTGCAACGCGAGGAACAGCAGAGCGAGAAACGCTGTCACCGCAGCCGTTGCCAGAAACGCCACTGCCCCGCCAAACTGCACGAGCGCGATCAAACCGACGACTGCGGCGACGCAGATCCAGAACAAGATCGCGAACAGCCATATGGCCAACCGGTCGAGGAACTCCCCGCCAGTGTTCATGTCTGGTCCTACTCTGGCAGATCTTCGCCAATCGATTGTGCGAGCCGGCGTGCCTCCGCCATGAGCACGTTGCCCTGTTCGATGGCTGCGTTACCCACCGACCGAAGATCCGACGGGTCGGCTCCAAGGTCCGTCACCGCTTGCAGCAATGCTTCGTCTCCGGCGGCCTGGTCGCGCATCGTCGCTATGTGTGCGTCCATCGCTCCGGCGTGGTCGATGATGGTCTGGCCATATCTCGCAGGTTCTTACCGTCGCCATAGACCCGCCCGATCTCCACGGCCCCGCCTGGGTGCGCGCCAGGGTCGCGGCCGATCGCGCTCGCCGTGCTGGCGATGATGCGCAGGGTTCCCACGTCGGCACGCACGGTCGCCGCATCGGCCGCCCAGTGGGCGTGGTCAGGACGGGCCGCTGCCGCCGTCTCCATCGCCTCCGCATGCATCTCCATGTCAGCCGCCTCGCGGCTGGCTGTACCGGCCATGTTGCGGATCGGATCGAAGTGGAACTGATCCTGAATCGAGCTGTCATCGCCCGCGTTGCTGTCGCCGCAGGCCGCGCCCAGGAGCGAGAACGCAGGGTAGCCGCCTGGTTCTCATGAGGCACCTACTTTCACGCGCTTCAGGAGCGCGGAGTTCGCGATGACCGACAACGAGCTGAGGGCCATCGCGGCCGCGGCAATAATGGGATTGAGCAACCCGATCGCCGCGATAGGAATGCCAACGCTGTTGTAGAAGAAGGCCCAGAACAGGTTCTGTTTGATCTTTCGCATCGTCGCCTTCGACAGCCGGATGGCGGTGACGACGTCGCGTACGTCGTCCTTGACGAGAATGATGCCTCCGGTTTCCTTCGCCACGTCCGAACCGGAGCCGATCGCGATGCCGATGTCGGCCTGCGCCAGGGCGGGGGCGTCATTGACGCCGTCGCCCACCATTGCGACGACGCGACCCTTGCTCTGGAGTTCCTGCACGACCTTCGCCTTGTCCGCGGGAAGCACCTCTGCGATCACGCGGGTGATGCCCAGTTCCGCGGCGATGGCGTTCGCCGTGCGCTCGTTATCGCCGCTGAGCATGATCACGTCGATCCGGTCCCGTTGCAGGGCGCTGACAGCTTCTTTCGCTTCCGGCTTGAGCGTATCCGCGACGGCGATCACGCCGGCCAGCTTCGTCCCGGAGCCAACGATCATCGCGGTCTTCCCCTGGCCCTCGAGTTCTGTCATCCGCGAGTAGGCCGCCGACGCATCGATGCCTTCCTGAGCGAACAGGCGGCGGTTGCCGAGGAGAATAGCTTTGCCGGCGACCTCTCCCCGGATGCCCTGCCCCGGGATCGAGTTGAAGTGACTGACTGGCGGTAGCGCCAAGCCACGGTGACTTGCAGCTCGCACGATGGCCTGGCCGAGCGGGTGCTCGGAGCCTGACTCAATCGCCGCTGCGAGCTGAAGCACCTCGGCTTCGGCGCGCTCGTCGAAAGCGATGATATCAGTGACATTTGGTTCGCCGCGCGTCAACGTGCCGGTCTTGTCGAAGATGACGGTGTTCAGCTTCTGTGCGCGCTCCAGCACGTCGCCGCCTCTGATGAGGATGCCTGCTTCCGCACCCTTGCCGACGCCCACCATCAGGGCGGCAGGTGTAGCCACGCCAAGCGCGCACGGGCAGGAGATGATGAGGACAGCGATGAACGCGAGGAGACCCTGGGGAAAGTCGCCCGCAATCCACCAGCCTCCAAACGAGATGACGGCGATGGCGACGACGGCGGGCACGAAGACCCGCGTGACCTGGTCCGCCAGGCGTTGTACGGGGGCGCTCATCGCCTGCGCGTCTTCGACGATCTTGATGATGCCGGCCAGCGCCGTATCCGCGCCGACGCGCGTCGCCCGGAACCGGAACGCCCCCGTTTTGTTCAAGGTCCCTCCCAGGACTTGCGCGCCCTCGGCCTTTTCTACAGGCATGGATTCGCCCGTGAGCATCGACTCGTCCACGGCCGAGGAGCCTTCGAGGATCTCACCGTCGGTGGGAATCTTCTCGCCCGGCCGCACGATGACGACTTCGTCCGCCATGATCTGCTCGGCGGGGATCTCAATCTCGGCGCCATCGCGGATCACATGCGCGATGGCCGGCCTCAGGTCGAGGAGCTTTCGCACGGCGGCCGACGATCGGGTCTTGATTGCCTCCTCCATGAACTTGCCCAAGAGGACGAAGGCGATAATCACCGCCGAGACCTCGAAGTACACCGCGCGCTCTTCCACGTCGACCGGCAGCACGGACGGGAAGAAGACGACGGCGACGCTGTAGAGGTACGCGGTGCTCGTGCCCAGCGCGATGAGGAAGTCCATGTTGGTGGTCCGCGTGCGGAGCGCCGTCCAGGCTCCACGATAGAAGCTCCAGCCGCCGATGAACTGCACAGGGGTGACGATGAAAAACAGCCACTTTCCCCAGGTGAACCAGGGAAGGGCTGGAATGGGCGCCCAGGTGACAATCGTCGCCCCGGCGGCCAACGCGATGAACGCCGCCGCCCGCAGGATCGCCAGCATGAGTACGCCAGCGAGCGCGACCGTGACGCGCGTCCGCATCGCCTTGAGCTCGGCCTCCGGCGACTCGAAGGTCCGCACGCAGTTCGAGCTGCAGAAATAGTATGTGCGGCCGGCACGCTCCACCTTGAGCGCTGTCGCCTTGTCGACAACCATCCCGCAAATGGGATCCTTTGCGCTCCCACTTTCGGTCCGCCGCTGTGCATCCGCCGTCCGCATTGTTGCCACGATCAGGATTCTCCTCCGCCCGGGGTCTGGTGGCGCCCCGGCTCGGCGCGGTGGCAGTAGCCGTCGCATGGTTCGTGCGCTGCGGGCAATGTGCTCGCCGCGGTCTGGATGTCGTGAGTGCGGCGTTCCTGGCCTGCCGAGGATCCAAGAAGAACGGGCAAGTCGAGCGCCGCCTTCGCCTCATCGCAAATCGCCGCCGTCCGAGCCTTGCTAAGGTCCGCCTGGCGAGGAAGATGTACGTGTCCCATGTTCAACCCTTCCCGCCGTGCTTGATGAAGCGGGCGTGCAGGAGGAACATCAGCGCGACCGCGCCCAAAGCAATGAGCAACCCAAGCGGGAATCCCAATGTCGGGAGGAGGACTGCCAGAAGCAGCACTCCCGCGCACATGGCCATCATCATCGCCATCATGCCGAACATCGAGTCGCCGCCGTGCTCGTCTCGCTGAGTCTCTTTCGCTTTCCGTTCTTCCGTCGTGTTCACTTCTACCCTCCTGATGTGCTCCCGGAGTAATACTCGGGGGGACTATCGGTAAGAGCCGAGGGGACACCGGAAGAACCGGCCAGCCAGCCCCTTCGGCGGCGACTCTACCGTAATACTGGGCAGGAGTACTTGCTAAGGGCCATTCCGGGGCAGTTCGGTGAGCCATTCGGCCTGCCTGAAACGAGTACCGACAATCGGCCGGAGGTACGTAGGCCGAAAGGCCCTTACCAGATCCATGGACCGACCCCTAACCTGCGGGGGAGTATGTGGAGGTGCCCATTGGCGCAACAGATAAACGCCTATGTTGCCGACAAACGCCGGCTTCTCGCTCGCCTGAAGCGCATAGAAGGACAGGCCCGTGGTCTCGCCAAGATGGTGGAGGAAGGCCGGTACTGCATCGACATCCTGCAGCAGATCGCGTCGCTGCGGGCGGCCGCCGATGGTGTCGCGCTGATCCTGCTTCGCGATCATCTCGACGGCTGCCTGAGGCAGGCGATGGAAGCGGGTTGCGCGCCCGAGAAAATCGATGAGGTGGTGGAAGTTGTGCGACGATACAGCCGTAGCTGACCCTTTCCATGGCATGAAGCCGAAGATCGGCGTGATGGGTTCGTGTACCGAGCCGATCAGCGAATACGCACGTGGTAAGGCTCGCGAGCTCGGCATCGCAATCGCCAAGAGCGGTTGCGTCCTCATCACTGGCGCCAGCCCCGGTATTCCGTACGAGGCGGTGCTGGGCGCCAAGTCGTGCAGCGGCATGACCGTCGGCATTTCGCCGGGCCTCAGCCTTGCGGAGCACGTTACTACGTACGGTTCCCCGTGCGAGGGCTTCGACGTACTCATCTATACCGGCAGTGGACTGATGGGACGCGAAGTCGAGAACATCCGCAGCTCCGACATCGTTATCATCGTCGGCGGTCGTTCTGGAACGCTGGGCGAATTCGCGATCGCCTACGACGAGGGCAAGCTCATCGGCGTTCTTCGAGGGACCGGTGGTATCGCCGATGAGGTCGAAATGCTGGCGAAGATCTGCGAAAAGGAGACCGGTGGGCACATCATCTATGCGACCGAGCCGGCAACCCTGCTCGACGACCTACTCACGTACTATCGCACGGTGCACTGCGGCCATCCGTCCTGCTTCGGATAGAGGTGTTTGGCATGCTGCGTTACGTTGACACCGCCGTCCAGGAGTTGGGTTCGTACGCAGAATTCGTGGATGAGAGCCGACTTGGGCGGTTACGCGCGCTGGCTCGTGATCTTCGAGGCGCTCGTATCCTGCAGCTGAATGCGACGCCGTATGGCGGCGGGGTGGCAGAGTTGCTGAACTCTCTCATCCCGCTTGAGAGGGGACTGGGCCTCGATGTCCGATGGGGCGTGATCGTCGCCGAACCGGCGTTCTTCGCTTTGACCAAGCGTCTGCACAACGCGCTACAGGGCGCCCCGCAGTGGGAGGTCACGAAGGACGAACTGGACGCCTACCTGCGCCACAATGGGCATGTGGCGGATGCCATCCGCGGGCAGTACGACCTGATCATCGTCCATGACCCTCAGCCGGCGCCGGTTCGCCGGCTCGCCGCTGGTGGAAACGATCGCTGGATCTGGCGGGTCCACATCGACCTTTCGGCATACAACAAGGAAGCGTGGGCGTTCCTGGCGCCGCATGTCGAAGAGTACGAGGCATTTGTGTTCACGCTGCCCGAGTTTGTCCCGAATCAGCTCGGTGATGGCCGTGTGCGGTGTTTCCCGCCGGCGATCGATCCCCTGAGTCCAAAGAACATGGAGCTTCCGGTCGACTTGCGTGACCGTATCGTGCGCTGGACGGGAGTTCAGCTTGACCGCCCGATCCTCACGCAGGTATCGCGCTTTGATCCCTGGAAGGATCCCCTCGGCGTCATCCGCGTCTACCGCCAGCTGCGGGAGAAGCACAAAGGCCTGCAGCTAGTGTTACTCGGGTCGATGGCGCTGGATGACCCGGAAGGCTGGAGCTACTACGAACGGATCATCGAAGAGGCGCGCGACGATCCGGACATCCACGTGGCGAGCAATTTCACCGGCATTGGCAATCTGGAAGTCAACGCTTTTCAGTCGGCTTCCAGCGTGGTGATTCAGAAGTCGATCCGCGAAGGCTTCGGGCTTGTGGTGTCCGAGACGCTGTGGAAGGGGACACCGGTCGTCGCCGGACGCACGGGCGGCATTCCGCTGCAGATGGCTGATGGCGAGGGCGGCTTCCTGATCTCACGAGAAGAGGATTGGGTGCCTCGTATCGATGCGTTACTGGCGGACAGGGAAGAGGCTCGGCGGGTTGGTGCGCTCGGGCGCGAGCGTGTGAGACAGAATTTTCTGATCACCCGCCTCCTCGAGGATGAACTGGCCCTCATGGCGGAGATGCGGCCCGCCGGGATGTGAGGCGCAACCATGAACGTCGTGACGATCAGCTGCGGGAGCTCGGGCCTGAAGGTACGTCTCTGCATCGTTGATGCAGACAGCTTGAGCATCCTGGCCGACGGAGCTGTCGAGCGCATTGGGGCAGATGCGTCCATCGGCCGCGCTATGTCTCGGGAGGGCGCGAACGGGCCGAATGGCATCTGACGGGGCGCCGCACGTGCCACTACACTGTCGTAGGAGATAGGACGATGGTGAGCCGAGGTTTGAGCGAGGTCATGGGACACTGCCGCGACGCTCAGGTCGTGCCCGTAAAGATGTACGAGTCCGCCGATCGGTTGACTGTCGCTGTCCCGATGCCGGGCGCCGAGCCGGAGGACGTCTGCGTCGAGGTGACGCCGGGCGGCCAGCTCATTCTCTATAGCAGTGGGCGCGGCGCGCTCAAGGATGAGAAGCTCGTGCACTCCGACGAATGGAATGTCGGGCCATACTGCCGTGAGTTGACGCTGCCATCGCCGGTCGACGGCAGTATGGCGAACGTCACGTACCGCAATGGCATCCTCGTCGTCGCCCTTCCGCTTGCGGAGGTCACGCGTCCTGCGCACCTGGGGCTCGACAGCGTCGGTCCAGACTATGGCGAGCGCGTCGGCAACGCCGGGCACCCGGTGCATCGGCTAACCAGCAGCGAACACAACGCCGGACGGCCGAAGGGTCAGCATGACCACCATAGCTGACGCATCTGACGTAACGCGGGTCTTTGTCGGAGGTTGATCATGAAAACCGCGAGTGCCATCTCGACAAAGACCCCCACAAAGGTCAGGAAGATTTGCGCGGCATGCGCTCGATCTCGCTCGGCTGGTTTGCCCAGCGCCTGCCTACGGGCTCCGTGCGCGATCTCGACGCTCGTGCTTCGGCAGACGAAAGACAGCGCTACAGGTGATCTTCGCCCACCTCGTGGTAGCCCGCCCGCAAGCTTAGACGGACATGACAATTGGACGCGACCGTAAGCCGGACTATCGAAACAAACGCGGGCGGGAAGGGCGAACAGCGTGGGCTGCTTGCGAGGATCGGCGCGGCGTTCTCTGCGGCCGTCGGCGCGTTGGCGGGGATCGCGCCGCACGTCCTGCATCACGTCGGGCCGATCGCGGGCGCCGCGCTACTGACAGGGGCTGGAGGAACCGTACTTTTCGGTGCGATCGGATTTCTTCTTACCATACCGATGCTCCTTAAGCTGAAGAACCGGTTCGGAACGTGGGTCGCGCCGGGAATCGCGCTGGCCATCTTCGCGGCCGTTTTCACCGTTTCGACGCTGTGGATCGGCCCGGCGATTCGGGGCGATGACGGCAGTCCCGTGGAGCAGGATGGAGATCATTCAGAGCACCATCCGTAGCTCGCCGAGGGTTCTGGAGAGCGCCTCGATATGCATCGTGGCGTCATATTCGTCCCAACGCGTACCAGTCGTTCAAGCTCAGTCCGTTAGCAAACGGTTAGCAACAGGCCGCAGTTCGGTCGACCGGCGAATCGCGGAACCTCCGGTCATGGAAGAGGCGCTGAGGAGGACTAACTTCCGCCGCTCGCTGCCTCCGCGTTTTCCACGGGCACGATCTGTGGCGATGGAGCGTCCTGGCGATTGCCGACGTGAGCTGTGGAACGCAGCGGGTGCTCCGGCAGGAACCATGAGGCGATGAATCCGAGGAGGGCGACCGGAATCGCCCAGACGAAGACGCTGTGAAGCGAGAGAGCAAACGACTCCAGCACACTCGCTCGCACGGCGTCCGGAAGGCGGGCAATGACCGCCGGGCTCGAGGTCAGCGCCGCAACGCTAATCCCGTTTAGCGCCTCGCTCGGCACGAGCCGGTCCAGGTTGTAGTCGAGGCGATTGTTCAGGATGGAACCGAAGATCGCGACGCCAAATGCGGACGCGAGCGAACGGAAGAGATTGGCGCCGGCGGTCGCCGCGCCGAGGTCGGCGTAGTCGACGCTGTTCTGGATCGCCAGCACGACAACCTGCATCACGAGCCCAACGCCGATCCCAAGGACCAGCATGTAAATCGAGACCTCGATCGCCGAGCTGTCGACGGTGAGCCGTGAAAGCAGATAGAGCCCGACGGCGACCAGCGCCGTGCCAACAATGGGATACACGCGATACCGGCCCGTGGAGCTGATCATCCGACCAGAACCGATCGATGCGCCAATCAAACCGAGCATCATGGGGATCAGGCGGAGGCCGGACTCGGTGGCGGACGCGCCTTTTACGACCTGAAGATACAGCGGGAGGAAGGCAAGCGCGCCGAACATCGCCATGCCGACCACGAAGCCGAGGATGTTGCCGACGGTGAACACGCGCTCACGGAACAGGCGCAGCGGCAATAGTGGTTCCGGCGCTCGCCGTTCCTGTAGCACGAAGAACGCCAGGCAGAAAACGCCCACCACCGCGAGACCGATGATCATCGGCGACAGCCAGCCGTACTCGTTGCCGCCCCAGGTCGTCACCAGCAAGAGCGCGCTGATGCTGGCTACCATCAGCGCCGAGCCCAAGTAGTCGATCTGGTGCGGTCGCCGGGTGAAAGGAATATGGAGAACGATCGCCGTCACCAGGAGCGCGACGCCGCCGACCGGGATGTTGATGAAGAATACCCAGCGCCAGCTCAGATGGTCGGTGAAGAGGCCGCCCAGCAGCGGGCCGAGTACGCTCGACAGGGCGAATACTCCGCCCATATAGCCGGTATACCTGCCGCGGTCCCGCGGCGACACGATGTCGCCGATGATCGCCTGCGCCATTGTCATGATGCCGCCGGCGCCGATCCCCTGTATACCGCGAAAGATGATCAGCTCGTCCATCGTTCGCGCCGCGCCTGACAACAGCGAGCCCACGAGGAAAATCGCGATCGCCGTCTGGAACAGGAGCTTGCGGCCATAGAGATCGCTGAGCTTGCCGTAGAGCGGCATCGATGCGGTCGAGGTCAGTAAGTAGGCGGTGATCACCCACGAGAGGTGCTGAAGCCCTCCCAGCTCACCGACAATGGTCGGCAGCGCGGTCGAGACGATCGTCTGATCGAGTGCTGAGAGGAACATGCCGGTGAGAACCGCGCCAAAGACGATCAACACCTCGCGGTGCGACAGCGGCGTAGATGGCGTGCTCGTCGAATCTGTTGTGTCCGCCACATCCACGAGGTCTTCCTTATGCGAGCCGGTAGAAGCCCGCGCCTTCGCCATCTTCCTTCAGCACCAGCCCCTCACGGACCAGCGCGTCGAGGTGCGCGAGCGTCTCTGACAGAGCGAGGAACGTCTGCATGCCGCCCTCGCGCCCGCGGAACACGTCCTTCGCGATGTCCAGGGCTGGCCGCGTTTGGGTGCTCATGACAGCCAGGACATCCTGCCGGCGCTCCTCGTGATGCTGCCGCAATTCGCGCGCGCGTTCGGGCACGTCCTCGATCGGCGCTTCGTGTGCCGGCAATGCGCGTGCAGGCGCCATCTGTTCGATGAGCGCGAGCGACTCTTCGTAGGCATGGAGCGGGCTGTCGCCGTTGTTGCGCCACATGCCGATGTGCGGCGTGATGCGCGCGAGCATGTGGTCGCCCGTGAAGATCGTGTTGGTCGCGCGGTCGAGCACACATAGGTGGCCTTCGGTGTGACCGGGCGTCCAGATCAGTTCGAACGCCCGCCCGCCGATTGTCATCGTCTCGCCACCCCGTACCAGGTGCGGGTTGCTCACGGCGAAGCGAAGCCCGTGCGTCTCCTGGCGCATCTGTTCGAAGGAGAAATTGGTGTCAGCGGCGATCGCGGCAAAAGAACTGCCCCCGTATTCCTCTGGGTTGACGGGTGCATCGGAATTCATACGCTCCACGCCCGGCCAGTCGCGCTCGTGCACGACGATCCGCGTTCCCGCCGCTTGGAGCCAGCCGGCGAGTCCGCAATGGTCGGGATGGTAGTGGCTGATGAAGGCGGTGTGCACCTTCGACGGGCCGCCGCAGATCCGTTCAACGGCCGGCTTCAGCACGGCGAGCGCATCCTCCGACGGGAATCCGGCGTCCATCATCACCCACTCGCCACCGGCGTCGATGAGGTACGCGTGCACCTGCTTGAGCGGGAACGGGATCGGCATCGTCACCTGGTGCACGCCGAGGGCGGCCGCGTCGATCGCGGGATGTGTCATGACATGTCCTATGGCTGGAATTCCGATGATTGCTGGACCGCCTCGGCGCTCCTGGAGAACTCCTTCATGAGGCGAACGAACTCCTCGACCTTTGCGTCGCCGAGCGAGCCGAAGATGCGGCCCAGGTAGGCGTTGCCCGCCACTTCGATCTCGCCGAGTACGCGCCGGCCTTCCTTGGTAAGAGTTATGCGCACCACGCGACGATCGGCCGGGTCGTCGAGTCGGCGGATGAGTTTGTGCTTGATCAACCGGTCGGTGAGGCCGGTGATCGTCGGCTTGCGCACGTGCATCTGCTCGGCAAGTTCGGTGATGGTCTGCTCGTCGCGCCGATAGAGGAGGTACATCAACCGAAGCTGCGTCATCGTCAGGCCGCGGTCGTCCCAGAATTGCAGCCGGATCGGGTCGGCCACGGCCAGGGCCCGTCCGTATGCCACCATCGCCCTGGCCAGCAACTCTTGCTTCATGACCATCGCTTCCACTAGCCTAGGAATAGTTTCGGTAACACTAATAGTTAGTTTAGCCCGCGACGTCACGCGGGGCAACCGAGATGTATGGTGGTCCAGGAACAGGCAGGCTGTCTATGCTCCTCCGTTGCACTCGGTCCGCGATGAATCCCGTGGCGGCCCGTTGACACAACTCACGCAGCGCCGGCTCGCGTCCTCGCCGATCTCTTCGATGATGCCGACCGGCTGATGTCCGTGGATCACAGATTCCCAGAATCAGGAGGACAATGATGACCACCGCGAACCTTCCCTTCGACCCCGAAGCTCTGCGCGAGAAGTACCGCGCTGAGCGCGACAAGCGGCTGCGCGACGACGGCAACCAGCAATACGTCGAAGTCAAAGACGAGTTCGCGCACTTCATCGAGGACCCGTACGTCGAGCCCGGCTTCAACCGCGCGCCGCTGACAGACGAGGTCGATGTCGCGATCATTGGCGGCGGGTTCGGCGGACTGCTGGCGGGCGCGCGTTTGCGCGAGGCCGGCGTCGAGGACATCCGCATGATCGAGAAGGGCGGCGACTTCGGCGGGACCTGGTATTGGAACCGCTATCCCGGCGCCGCTTGCGACGTCGAGTCCTACGTGTACCTGCCAATGCTCGAGGAGATCGGCTACATCCCGAAGGAGAAGTACAGCCGCGCTCCGGAGATCCTCGCGCACAGTAAAGCGATTGGCGAGAAGTTCGACCTGTACCGCAACGCGTGCTTCCAGACGGAAGTCACGGAGCTGCGCTGGGACGACGATGCCCTACGCTGGATCATCTCGACCAACCGCGGCGATAAGATGCGTGCGCGCTTCGTCGTGATGTCGAACGGGCCGCTTCACCGCGCGAAGTTGCCAGGCATCCCGGGCATCGAGTCGTTCAAGGGGCACGCGTTTCACACGAGCCGCTGGGATTACGCCTACACCGGCGGCACGTCCGACGGCAACCTGACGGGGCTGGCGGACAAGCGCGTCGGAATCATCGGCACGGGTGCGACCGCAGTGCAGTGCGTCCCGCACGTCGGCGCCGGCGCCCAGCAGCTGTATGTCTTCCAGCGCACGCCGTCTTCGATCGACGTGCGGAACAACCGGCCGACGGATCCGGAATGGGCCGCCAGCCTGCAACCGGGATGGCAGCAGGAGCGGATGGACAACTTCAACATCCTGGTGTCAGGCGGGTTCCAGGATATGGATTTGGTGAGCGATGGCTGGACCGACATCATCCGCAAGCTCCTGGTGAGGATCCGGGCGGGTGATGCGCCCGACCTCTCGTCCGACGGCCTGGCATCGACGATGGAGCTCGCCGACTTCGAGAAGATGGAGGAGATCCGGGCGCGTGTCGAAGCGATCGTGGGCGATCCGGAGACGGCCGAAGCGCTCAAGCCGTACTACCGCCAGTTCTGCAAGCGCCCGTGCTTCCACGATGAATACCTCGACACGTTCAACCGCCCGAACGTGACCCTCGTCGATACGAAGGGCCGGGGCGTGGAGCGCATCACCGAGCACGGCGTTGTGGTCGATGGCGTTGAGTACGATCTGGACTGCCTGATCTATGCGACCGGCTTCGAGGTGGGCACTGACTACACGCGCCGTTCCGGCTACGAGCTGTACGGACGCGGCGGTGTGACGCTGACCGAGAAATGGGCGAACGGCGTGGCAACACTGCACGGCATGCACAGCCGCGGCTTCCCCAACTGCTTCATCATCAGCAACGCGCAGTCGGGATTAACGGTGAACTTCCCGCACATGTTGAACGAACAGGGCAAGCACCTCGCCTACATCATCAAGCACGCGCTCGACCACGAGGTCCGCGCCCTGGAGGCCTCGCAGGAGGCCGAGGACGCGTGGGTGCAGACGATCATCGGCCTCGCGCGCAACGGCCAGGAATTCTTCGAGTCGTGCACGCCCGGGTACTACAACAACGAGGGCAAGCCCAGCGAACTGGGCGGCCAGAGCGGTACGTTCTTCGGACGCGGCCAGAACGGCCCGTACGGCGGAGGCCCGGTCGCGTTTGTGAAGCTGCTGGAGGTCTGGCGCGCCGAAGGCGCCTTGACGGGAATGGAACTGCGTTAGGCGGCGCGCGGAGGCGTTCGCCGAGGCAATCGTCGCGCCGCATCGTCTGCTGGTGACTGCACCCGCGACGGCGCGACGGCCCGATACGTCTGCCGCTACCGTCCTCAAGTCGAAGCTCACGACGCGCGAACTCGAGGTACTGAGACTGTTGGGCCAGGGTCTGAGCACGGCCGCCATCGCGAGCAGGTTGAACCTCAGCAAGGCCACGGTTCGCAACCACGTCGACCGCCTGCGCTCGAAGCTTGGCGCGCACAGCCGTATCGAGGCGCTCGTCCGAGCCGGTCAGCTCGGCATTGCGTAAAGCCCGGCGAAGCCCGAATCTCGAAGAGATGCAGTTGCCCGAACTTCATGACGTCCCGCCTGCTGCCTACCATTTCACGAGGTAGAGCGCGGGGTAGAAGAACACCCACACGACATCCACGAAGTGCCAGTATTTAACGACAGCTTCGACGCCCCAGTGCGACCGCGCGGTGAAGTGGCCACGGACGCCGAGGTAATAGACCATGGCAAGCATGATGACTCCGCTAATCACGTGGGTCGCATGGAGCCCCGTCATGGAGAAGAACGCCGTTCCATACGGTGACGCGCGTTCGAATTCTGCCTGAGACCACTCGAGCGCTACTCCTCCGGCAAACACCACTCCGAGGAACATCGTGGCGAGCACGTAGCCGAGGAATCGGCCACGGTCACCGCGAGCTATCGCCGTCTCGCTCATGTACGCCGTCAGGCTGCTAAGGAGCAAGATGGACGTAATCGCAAGGCCAAGCGCCTGGTCGACATGTGGCCGACTCGTGCCTGCGAGGTAGAACCGCGATGTGAACAACGCAGCGAACAGGAAGCTTTCGGAGAGGAAGAAGAGCCAGAGACCAAGCTGATTGATCGCCGGACGGTGTGCATCCTCGTGGAGGTGCAACGCCACGGCCGGATCAGCTTCAGTGATAGCTTGAGCCACGATTAGTCCTCCTCGGGATCGCGAACACGGTTGGCATGCATGAACACGATCCCAATGAGCAGGACCTTGAAGATCGCAATCGCAAAGAGAACCGGGACGTTGTAGCCGGTCGCGATGGCCAGGATGTACTCGACGATGGTAAGCCAGGCGATTGCGATGAAAGCCTGCCAGCCAAGTGTGGTGCCCGGCGGGGTTGAGGTGCGGGAGTCATCGTTGGCACCGACGAGTGTCTCCACCGCAACGAGCAGGCCCACCATGCCGACAATGGCGAGCGGTATGCCGATGAGTAGCTCTGGATTCTCCACTAGTCGCCTCCTACGGAGCGCATCGAGACTTCATTCCCGGTCGCACCGTCGCTGGCCCCCGCGATCGGCATGAGGGCGTATGCCGGTGCGCCCGGCACGCCATAGTCGTACGGGTTGCCACACACAACGGGGATGACTTCGAAGTTCTCGATGGGTGGCGGCGAGGATACGCGCCACTCGAGTGTGCGCGCGCGCCAGGGGTCGTCTTCCGCCACAGGACCGCGCACCAGCGAATATGCCATGTTCCACACGAAAATCAGGAAGCTGGCGCCGAGCACGAAGGCGGCGATGCTAATGAAGATGTTGATTTCCTGCAGGTCGGGCGTATAGGTCGCGACGCGCCGATTCATGCCGTGGAGTCCCGGATAGAACATGGGCAGAAACGTGACGTTGAACGAGATCATCATGATCCAGAAGTGCAACTGCCCCAGCCGCTCGCTGTACATACGCCCGGTGATCTTCGGGAACCAGTAGTAGATGCCCGCGAAGAGTGCGAAGATCTCGCCGCCGATAATTGTGTAATGGAAGTGCGCAACCACGAAGTACGTGTCGGAAAGCTGGATGTCGGTCGGAACGTCGGCCAGAAAGATGCCAGTGATGCCGCCGATCAGGAAATTGAATACGACGCCTAGGGCGAAGAGCATGGGCGTGCGCAGCCACAACTTGCCCATCCAGATCGTGCCCAGTGCCGAGAGGAAGACGAAGCCGGTCGGTATCGAGATGACTTCCGTCGCGACGAGGAACGGCGCGTGCATGTACCTGGACATGCCACTGACGAACATGTGATGCGCCCAGACGATGCCGCTGACGCTGACGATGCCAAGAAGTCCGGCGACTGCCCAGCGGTAGGCAAACAGCGGTTTGCGTGAGAAGTGCGCGAGGATCTCCAGTGTCAACCCCAAGCCGGGAAGCACGAAGATGTACACGGCAGGGTGCGAATAGAACCAGAAGATGTGCTGATAGAGCAGCGGCTTGCCGCCCGACTCCGCACTGAAGAACGAGAAACCCGCGATGCGATCGAGGGTAACCATGATCATCGCGGCGGCGAAGAACTGCGTGAACGTGGCAGCGATGATAGCCGCGCAGAGCGTCGACCACACGAAGATCGGCAGGCGCCCCCAGGTAAGCCCCGGCGCGCGGAGATACACGATCGTCACGATGAAGTTCAGGCCACCGAGGATCGAGGAGAGTCCGAAGGTGATGATCGCCATATTGAAGAACGTCTGGCCAGCGGCGTTCTGCACACTCAGCGGGGGATACGCCGTCCACCCGGAGTCCCACCCGCCAACCGCCTGAGCCGCGAGCAGCAGCACGGCCACCGGTGGCACCAGCCAGAACGTCAGCGCGTTCAGGCGGGGGAAGGCGACATCGCGGGCGCCTATCATGATCGGCACAAAGTAGTTGCCGAACCCACCGACCATCGCGGCGACCGCGACCGCGATCATGATGATGCCATGCAGGCTCATCACACGGTTATAGGTACCTTCCGCGAGAAGCGGCTGCTCGGGTTCGAGCAGTTGCACGCGAATCAGCATCGCGAACAGGCCCGCGAGCAGGAACAGGACGAGAAACGTCACGAGGTACTGCACACCGATGACCTTGTGATCGGTGGTGAATGCGAAGTAGCGGTGCCATCCGTGAGCCGCCGAGGGGCGGGTGCGCAGGCCGAACCATTCCCTTCCCCACGAACTCCAAACCCCGACGCCGAGCAGCCACCCGGGCAAGCCGAATGCGTAACCGATGACGAAGTTCAGCTCGAGCTGCCAGGCGTCATGCCCGCTCGCGATACGCAGAAGCGAGGTGATGCCCGTTCCGAGTCCAAACCCGAGCGCACCGAAGAGCACCGCCATTGCGACGGGCTCGAACGCAGCGGCAAGTCCGCTCCTTTGCATCGACTGAGCTCCCTCGTTCTTGTTCACGCACTCACTCCGCTACAAGCGTGCCGGTCATCGTCGTGGGATGGACGTCGCAGCGGTAGAAGTACGTGCCCTCTACGGGCGCGGTGAAGGTCAACTCTTGCACCAGCGGCCCGTTCTCGAGCGGTGTGCTAGCGATCGCGTCTTCGCCGCCCTCAGCGGCGTCCTCGTTCTCGTAGAGCGCCCAGTTGTGTGTCACACCTCCGTCTTGGTTGTCGACGGTGAGGTGTACCGGCGCATCGGCTCTAATGGTGATCGTGTCGAGGTCGAACCTCACATTCTTCGCAACGATCGCAATGTGCTGAGCGCCCGCTGCCGGTGTACCGGCGGGAGCAGGCGGCGCCGTCGCCTCTTCCGCCAGCCACGCCTCAAACTCTTCCTGCGTGACCACGCGCACGGGAACCCACATGCGGGCGTGGCTCAAGCCGCATAGTTCCGCGCACTGGGCGCGCAACATGGGGTTGGTCGCGTACGAATCAACTCTTGTCGCCCTGAGGGAGACCTCGGTGGTGATGCCGGGGACGGCGTCGATCTTTGCCGCCAATCCTGGAATCCAGAACGAGTGGAGGACGTCGTTGCTGGTGATTTCAAAGTTGACGATACGGTCGACAGGTATCACGATCTCACGCGACGTGACGTTGTCGTCCGGATAGCTCACGAGCCAGGTCCACTGTACTCCATCGAGCTTCACCCGAACGTCGGGATGGTGTTCGTGCGCCATGACCTTTGGGAGGGCGGCGAGGCCGACGACCATCGTGACGCCTGCCAACACCGACGTCACGACGAGCCACGCTGCGGGCGCGAACCCGCGCCCTTCGATTGGCGGACCGTCTTCCTCGGGCATTCGAAAGCTCGAGGAACGCGCGAGCGCGTAGCCAAGCACCGCGACCACGAGGGCGAAGACGGGGACGGAGAGCAGCGTCAGGACGCGAAACGCCGACGCGATCTCTTCGCCGCTCTCGGACCCCGGTTCGGGAAGGATCTCTACGGACCAAAGAAGAGCAAGGCCTGCCCCGGAGAGCACCAACCACAAGAGCGTGAGTCCCGCGATGTCCCGCTTCATGCCCCGCTATACTCGGGCAAAATCGGACAGCGCAACAGGGCCGAATGGCCTGTCACCCCTCGGCCTAACAGCCGCACCGGACGAAGGCTTTTGCCGACCACGCCACGCTCCCCTTCGTCACGATGTCGCTGCCCGCGCCGGGCACTCGAATCTCACGCAACGTACGAAAGCTTCGCGGCATGCGCTTGGGGAATCTGCATCAGTTTCGCTCCGGACAAGGGAACTGGGTCTCGGCGGGGGTTGCCTGGCGAGCATGCAATGCGGCTGCTCTCGCCCGCTCGATGGAATTTCAACACAGGCCGCGGGGCGCGTTCTCTCGATGGAACTGCCGTGAACGGGCGAGAGGGCGCATTGGTCAGCGGAAACTCGGCCGCTGCCGGGGATCAGCACGATGACTTCACCGTCGGTTTACCAGACCGATGCGGGCTTCTGGGCGGCTCGCTCCGTGCCAACGAGTCATCCTGCGTCACGCTCAGTCATTCCGAGTTGGCGCCGCTTGCTGCGCCAAGGCAGTAGCTAACGGCATTTCGTTAGCAAAGGGTTAGCAAGCTCGGCCGTCATGGCGCGACTCGGGGCACCAAAGAGGTCAATTCTAGGTTCAAAAATGGTGCCGAAGGTGGGAGTCGAACCCACATGAGCCTTGCGGCCCAACGGTTTTTGAGACCGTCGCGTCTGCCATTCCGCCACTTCGGCCCGTGAGCGTCCGCACCGCGCGCTTCGTGCGGCGTGCGCCCCATCCTACCGAACGGCGTTTGCGGACGCTCGTCCGCAGCCGCTAGAATGCGCCCGACGCGAGGCAGGCCGATGCTGGCCGGCTCGCGCTCTGGGAAGCAGGATATTGATGTTCGCGCCTACTGTCGCCACGACGGCCCCGGCCGCTGTACTTTCTGCTGCCCCTTCGGCGTTCTAGCTTTCGCTAACCACACGACACCGACGTAGGCCACCCACGCACTTGAAGCGCGGGCAGAGCGAGTGCAGCGGCGCCTGTGGCCTTTGTGCTTCCTGCGACAGTAGGTGCCTTCTCCGCGCCACTCGCCAACCAGCGACACTGTCTCTTCGATACACAAGGAACGGCCACGGGATCTGATCCTGCGGCCGTTCTCTGTTTTCACGATCTCAGAACGGCGGGACTAATCCCGCACTTATTCCGCGCACTAACCCTGCGCTAGAAACCGGAGTAGCAACATGCGACAACCCCTTGCGATGACACGCACCGTCCCCTCCTTCATCACGTCCCGCCCATGGCGGGATCGACGAAAGGCGACCACACGTGTCACGCACCTTCAAAGATCGCCCGGATCCCCGGGCACACAGTGGGCGGAGAAAGCGCCGCTCTCACGTCAATGGCGGTTCCAGTGAGGGATTCCGTTGCCGGCACTGCGGCATGTACGCCGGGCAGGTCCAGTACGGCGGGCGGCATCGTAACCACTGCCCGTGGTGCCTGTACTCGCTGCACGTCGATGGCCTCACGCCTGGCGACCGCCAGAGCGACTGCGGGTCGCGGATGGCGCCCGTCGGCGTCTTCGCGCGCCCCAACGGCGAACAGGTCCTCGTGCACCGCTGCCTCGGCTGCGGGTTCGAGCGCCACAACCGGATCGCCGGCGACGACGACATCGCCGCCGTCATGCGCCTTCCGGTGGTTGCGCCTCGCACCAGCGCCAAGATGCACCGTGCCGACGAGATGACGGCGTAGTAAAGAGAGGGCGCCCCCGTTCCCCAAGGGAGCGGGGGCGCCCTCGCCCGCATCCGCGGCACGAGGGCGCGCTCCTAACCTAGCCAGTGGGCCGCCCGAGGCTCCGAAAGTATGTAAGCCAGCCCTCAAGCGCGCCGGAGTACGTGGCTCGGAGTTCCTGTCCAGAACGACCCTCGCCCCTCTCTTCCAGGACAACTCGGCCGCGCGGGTGCACGAGTCCTCCCCTCGTATCTGGAGGATCCCGCGAGACCTCGATCCCGCACAGGTGCTTGGCGCTCTTGTAGCCGTAGTGGGCGGGTGCGACAAGCCGGATGGGCGCTCCGTGCTCAATCGAGAGCGCCTCGCCGTCGAGTTGGTCAGCCAGCATGACATCCGCCCCGAGTGCGTCCTCGAGGGGAAAGCTTGCCCGATAGCCGTCGAGTCCCACCAGCACCAGGTACCGCGCGTCCGGGTTGGGTTGCGTCTGGGGAACGAATATCTGCTCGTAGAAATCGCGCATCCGATAGCCGCTCCACCGCAGGCCGCGCTTGCTCCACGTCGTAACGCAGTGGAAGTCGGAAACCTGCTCCTGCCTGGGGAGCGCGTCCAACGCGTCAAGCGCTAGCTCGCACGATGTTTGCACATCTCCCGCGAGGCTCAGCACCGGCCGAACTGGCACTGTGGGCCATCGCTGCACAAACTCCGGCAGGCCCCAGCGAGGGAAGTCCGGGATTTCCGTCTGGCCGGGCGGAAGCTCGCCATGCATCATTCTGCCCTCCTGTGTCTTTGTTCTGCGGTCCAGATCATTGGTGCGGACATCAGCGATCAGCCGTCCCCGCTCGTCCCCCACGCCCGTCCGCATCAGACTGCGTAGAGCGCCATTCGCCTCCGCGCCCGGCCACGACAATGGCGGCGCCCGCCACGACCATTGTGAAGGCGAAGAAATGGAAATGCTTATCCTGGAACGCAGAGCCGGCGACGACGAATGCGCCCAGCAGGCTGACGGCGGCGGCGAGCGCTGCCACGGGCGCTCGCAGGAGTCCGAGCGTCGCCGCGGCCATCACGAGGCCGATGGCTGTCAAACCGAGACCGAACCCATACCAACTGACGGATCCGCCGAACTGCTCCGGCCCATCAGGGTAGAGCGTTGAACCGACCACATCATGAGCGACCCCCACGTAGGCAATCAGCACGGAGCCACAAAACGCCACCGCACGCCGCCGCGGGTTCGGGCCTATCGAGTCCCCTCTGCTCATGTCACGCTCTCTCTGCGCATTCAGCGACGGCGATGCCCGCCCCGGCGTTGTCTACATCCGCGACCTGCCGCAATACATTCGCGCTCGTGTATGTTGATGATGTCCACAATCCGTACCCATCTGGCGTCCAGCTATCGCAGCTTCTTAAGGAGCACGTTCAGCGCAATACCTAGCTTCGCCGGGGTCTCCCATGCTCCCAGGTCGCGAAACAGCTTTGAGCGGTCCCAAAAGAGTCGCTCATGTGCAAGTTTTCCATCGCGCATGGTGACGACAAGGGCTCCTCGAATCTCTATTTGTGTCTTGGTCGCTGCATGGAAATTGCTCATGGTCCACTCCACCCATGCCCGGTCATTGTCGTAGGCGATGCTCGTCGTTGATATGACGATGGATGAGAAGGCGGCGAAGACCTGGCTCCAGTACGCCCCACACTGCTCCTTGCCGCGTCGCGGTTCCGACATCATCATTGGGCTTTCGTCGTAGACGATGTCTTCTGTGTAGCAGGCCAGTACTCGGTCGACGTCGCGCGCCATCAACGCCTCGTTGTACTCTTGCCAGAAGACTCTGAAGTCCTCGATGTTCATAAGGTGTCCCCACTTTCGATCACCTACCTGTTGTAAGCGCTGGTACGTTGGACCATGCGGACGTTCCATGCGTGTTCGATCTGTCGCATCAGCGCCGGCGATGCCCGCCCCGGCGTTGTCTACATCCGCGACCTGCCGCAATACATTCGTGCTCGTGTATGTTGATGACGTTCATAGTCCGTACCCATCTGGCGTCCAGCTATCGCAGCTTCTTAAAGAGCACGTTCAGCGCAATACCTACCGATGCTATTGGTTTCTGTGTTCTGCTGTTTGACGGCTTGCCGGTAATCTCTTCCAAATAGAGATGGTTCCGACGAGATAGGCGATGCCCACGAACAGCGATGCAAGAGAAAACACAACCTCCTGTGGCGCGACCGCTTGGGGCGATACAATCATCCAAAATAGCTGCGGCACAACGCCAATTCCACGCAAGGTGTATATTCCTGCAATGACAGCCAAGCCGAGGCGTAGAAGCGGCAAGTGACGGATCAACCCAGCCCCAGAGAACGCATACAATCCCCAGACAGTGAATATCACCGCAAGGATTAGGGTTAGGAGAGCGGGCAAAGCAGAGCCAGCGGCGGCCCGTTCTGCCATTTCTTCTCCAGCGCCGAAGTACCTGTAAGCAGGTGCGCCGCCAAAGATAATAGCGATATGGAGTAGTGCTATCGCGATGCTGAGGCTACCACCCAAAATGAGCCATTGTTTGCCTTGTAGTCGCACAGTTGACCTGCCCCCGATCTTCGGTTCATTCACTATGAGAGTCCGACCGGATCCTTCCGCTGCGTGAGGCTGCGCCGAACCAACTCCGGCGTCATGTCTGTAAGCGCTGGTACGTTGGACCATGCGGACGTTCCATGCGTGTTCGATCTGTCGCATCAGCGCCGGGTAGACGATGAGGTGCCGGAACGGAGCGATCAGGGCCATGTAGGCCGCCCCTAACCCACCTCGCGGCTTGACGTACACCCCCATCTGCCCTCGTTCGCGGTCGTCTCCCTGATCGACCCAGGCCAGGTGCAACACGGCGTGCACTGTCTGGTTCGAGAGCTCAGCGGCCCATTCGACATCGGTGCGATAGAGCGGCGTGAAGCTGGTCGAACCTAGCACCAGACCCTCCGCGGTGCCACGCAGATCTTCGGGGAGCCGGGCGCTCAAGGCCGTTTCGGCGTTGCCCGGGATGGGGAGTTGGCGGCCGGCGGCATCATCCCATCCGAACCAACCGCCAATGAGATAGCGGATGCGAAAGAGCGCGCGGGTCAGTCGGGACGGCCCGTTGGCTGGATCGAGGGAGGCCATGATCTCAAGCAGCGTTGCGAAATCGTCGGCGTCGCCTTGCGCCGGCAGGGCCCAGGCGTCCTCGAGTCTGAAGTCGGGCGCGACCTCTGTGATGCGCCAGGCGTGGGACTGATGCGCGGCGTTCGGTAGCCTCATGTCAGTCCTCGATCATTACGGCACAAGACAAGCATCGGTCACTCCTAATTTCTTATGATTCTGAAACTTCCGAATCTTCCGGCCAAAGAAACAAGCCTAAGCCCCCACTTTGCGAAGCGACTCCGGCTCCATCGTTTCGCCGCGCTGGAACCCGTCCAGCATGGCGGTCACCATCTGGAGAAAGAGGCGCATCGACATGATCCGCGCCTTCGCGGCTTCGGGCGCGCTCTGGTCAGCCTGCAGCTCCGGCTCGGCGAGCTCGAGGGCACTCAGGAGCGCCTGCGCTTCCTGGCCCAGACGGCGCGCGATCACCTGCGACGCGATCACCCAGAGGTCTGTGACCCCCTCGTAGTAGTCGCGACGGCTGCCGCGTACCCAGACCTTGCGGACCATCCCCAACGCCAGCAGCTCGCGCACCTGCACGCTGGCGTTTCCTTTGCTCGTGCCCAGCCTGAGCGCGATCTCGTCCAGGGAGAGCGGGTTCGGACTCAGATAGAGAGCCGCGAAGATCCTGCCCGCCGTCTCACTGAAGACGCCGGAACGGTCGGCCGCGTCGCCGATTGCCTGCGTGATCCTCTCCTGCCAGACAGTCATCATTCTGAATGTACAGAACGTTCGACTTGATGTCAAGGCTCGAACCTGGAGGCTGGAGGCTGGTAGCGAACGGCAGGGCTCTCTTGACTCTAAACACGAGCTTCAATGAGGTCGGTAGGGCGAACGTAACGAGAGAGCGCTCAGGCTCCCTGGATCCGTTGATGCCCACATGCTCTAGCGCCGCTGAGTGGTCTTCCGAACATCGCGACGTAGTGACGTGATCGTAGGCGGTAGTGCTGGCCGCGCACGGGAGGACGAAATCGCTGGTCAACGATCATAAGATCGTTCCCCTCACCCTCCCCGCAGATACACTGCGCACACCCATGTCCGACGCACCCACAACCACCCTGCGCCGCACGCCGTTGTTCGACCTGCATGAGCAGCTCGGTGGGCGCATGGTGCCGTTCGCGGGGTGGGCGATGCCGGTGCAGTACAAGGGCATCGTCGAGGAGCATCGGGCGGTCCGCGAGCGCTGCGGGGTCTTCGACGTGTCTCACATGGGACGGCTGTTCGTCGTGGGGGCGGACGCTGAACGGCTTCTCCGACGCGCCGTCACCTACAACGTCGCGAAGATCGCCGAGGGCCAGGGACACTATACGCTGCTCTGCAATGACGACGGCGGCATCATCGACGACCCCTACGTCTACCGCCTCGACCAGCACCGCTTCCTCTTCGTCGGCAACGCCTCCAACGCCGCCCGCGACACCGATCGCGTGAAGTCCTTCCTGCCCGAAACGCCACCGGCGACCGACGCACCACCCCCGACGACCGACGACCGACGACCGACGACCGATGTTGAACTCCTCGACCGCCAGGAACAGACCATCATGCTCGCCGTGCAGGGGCCGGATGCGGCGGCGCACATGGCGCGCATCGTCGGCGCCGAGCTGGCGGCGCTTGATCATCGCGCCTGCACCGAGCTGCCGTACTTGCAGTACAAGCTCTTCGTCTCCCGCACCGGCTATACGGGCGAGGACGGATACGAGATCGTGACGTCGGTCGAGGCGGGGCGGGCGATCTGGCGTCAGCTGATGGCGGCGGGCGTGGAGCCGTGCGGCCTGGGGGCGCGGGACACGCTGCGTCTGGAAGCCGCGCTTCCTCTCTGGGGTCACGACATCGACGAGACGACGAACCCGTACGAGGCCGGCCTCGGGTGGGTGGTCTCGCTGAACGACGGCGCGGACTTCGCCGGCCGCGAGGCGCTTGCGCGCATCAGGGAGCACGGTGTCGATCGCAAGCTCACCTGCCTGAAGGCGAACGGACGCGGCGTGATTCGCGACGGCTACCCGATCCTGCACAACGGCCAACAGATCAGCACTGTCGCCAGCGGCAGCCACAGTCCGACGCTCAACACGAGCATCGCCATGGCCTACCTGCCGGCGGCGCTCGCGAAGGTTGGTACGACATTGGAGGTCGATATTCGCGGGAAGCCGCTGGCGGTGACGGTGGTGAAGAGACCATTCGTGGCGCACGCGGGAGTGGGTTAGACGGAGAGAGATCAAGCAAGGGTTTGCCGTGAAGCGGGATCGCGCGGGCTGAAGGCCCGCGCTACGAGTCGATAGGACGTTTCCGACGACGAAGTGGTAGAGACAGGACAACGAGATGCCAACACCCGATGACCGGCGGTATTCCAAAGAACACGAATGGCTCATGCCCGACGGCGACGAGGCGAGTATCGGCATTACCGACTACGCCCAGGAGCAGCTCGGCGACATCGTCTACGTCGATCTGCCCGAGCCGGGCGGCACGATCACCCAGTTCGAAAAGATGGGCGAGATCGAGTCCGTGAAGGCCGTCTCCGAACTCTTCTCCCCCGCCGCCGGCGAAGTCACCGCCAACAACAACGCCGTGGTCGAAAAACCCGAGCTCGTGAACAGCGACCCCTACGGAGAAGGCTGGCTCCTCCGCATCAAGCTGAAAGACCCCTCCCAATACGAAGGCCTGTTGTCGGCCACGGACTACGACGCCTTCGTAAGCGGGCTGGAGTAGCAACCCGGACCGTAAGGACAGGTCTTAGACCTGTCCGTGCCCGAACGACGCCGAGAGCAGTTCGCAGAGAGAGCATCCGCCCATGACCCTCGACCTAACCCCCCGCCCAGATGCGCCAGCCCGCCATCTCGACGATACTCCCATCGTGCAACACCCCTACATCCCCCTGACCGGCGACGACCGCGCGGCCATGCTCGCCGCCATCGGCGTCTCCTCCACCGCCGATCTCTTCGCCGACATCCCGGCCGAGCACTTCCGCCCGCTGCTCGACCTCCCCGACGCCCTCACCGAGCTGGAACTGCTCGACCACACGCGCACCCTCGCCGCCCGGAACCGCACGGCCGCCGACCACGCCTGCTTCCTCGGCGCGGGCGCCTACCGCCACTTCCGCCCCTCCCTCATCGACCCGCTCGTCATGCGCGGCGAGTTCCTCACGTCTTACACCCCCTACCAGCCCGAGGTCGCCCAGGGCACGCTACAGACGATCTTCGAGTTCCAGTCCCTCGTCTGCGAACTCACCGGCATGGACGTCGCCAACGCCGGCATGTACGACGGCGCCTCCGCCCTCGCCGAGGCGTGCCTCATGGCCTGCGCCGTCACCGGACGCACGCGCATCGCCGTCAGCGACCGCGTCCACCCGAACTGGATCGCCGTGGTCCGCAGCTATGCGCACGGCCGCGACATCGCCGTCGATATTCAGCCGCATGCCGAGTTCTCGGTGGCGGAAGAGCACGCCTGCCTCGCCGTGCAACAGCCCGACTTCTACGGCCGCATGTCCGTCGGCGCCGGCGAGTGGGGCGATGCTGCCCATGCCGCCGGCGCGCTCTACGTGGTCGCCGCCGATCCGGTCAGCCTCGGCCTCTTCCGCACGCCGGCGCAGTACGGCGCCGATATCGTCGTCGGCGAAGGACAGTCGCTTGGCGTGCCGCTGTCGTTCGGCGGCCCTTACGTCGGTCTCTTCGCCTGCCGCGAGAAGTTCATCCGCCAGATGCCCGGCCGCATCGTCGGCGAGACGACGGACCTCGACGGAAGGCGCGGCTACGTCCTCACGCTGCAAACGCGCGAGCAGCACATCCGCCGCGAGCGCGCGACCAGCAACATCTGCACCAGCCAGCAGCTGATCGCGCTCTCGACGGCGATGTACCTCGCCACCCTCGGCCCCCAGGGACTCCGCCGCGTCGGCGAGCTCTGCTACGAAAAGGCCCACACCCTCGCCGAAAAGATCTCGCAGCTCCCAGGCTTCACGGTCGAAGACGAAGAACCCTACTTCCACGAGTTCGTCGTCCGTACCCCCAACCCGCCATCAGAAGTCAACGCCGCGCTCCTGGAGCGCGGAATCATCGGCGGCCTCGACATCTCTGACATCCGGAACCGCATGCTCCTCTGCGTGACGGAGATGAACACACAGGCAGAGATCGATCGACTGGTCGACGCGCTCACGGATATGGGAAAGTAGCCGCCAATATGACCAGCTCCCACCGACCAATGACTAACGACCAACCCCTTGAACCCACCCTCACCGAACTCTCCCATCCCGGCAGAGTCGCCGTTACCATCCCCGCCCCCATCTCACCCCCCAACATCCCGAAAGAACTCCTGCGAGACAGCCTCAACCTCCCCGAGATCTCCCAACTCGACGTCGTCCGCCACTACACGCGCTTGTCGCAGCTCAACTACTCCATCGACACGCAGATGTACCCCCTCGGCTCCTGCACGATGAAGCTCAACCCCAAGGTCAACGACGCCATCGCCGCCATGCCCGGCTTCGCGGAAACCCACCCGATGCAGACCGATGACCAATCACAGGGCGTCCTTGCCGTCATGCACGGACTCCAGCGCATCCTCGCCGAAGTCACCGGCATGGACGATGCCTCGCTCGCCCCGCTCGCCGGCGCCCAGGGCGAACTGGCGGGCGTGCTCGTCATCAAGGCCTACCTGGAGTCGATCGGAGAGCACCGGACGACGATCGTCGTCCCCGACTCCGCGCACGGCACCAATCCCGCCACCGCCTCGATGGCCGGCTTCAACGTCGTCACCGTTAAGCCGCAGCCCGACGGCGACATGGACCTCGAAGAACTACGGAAGGCGCTGGAAGAACATGGTCCCACCGTCGCCGCGCTGATGATCACGCAGCCCAGCACGCTGGGCCTCTTCGACCGCAACATCGTGCAGATTGCCGAGATGGTGCATGGCCACGGCGCTCTCATGTATGGCGACGGTGCCAACCTCAACGCCATCGTCGGTCAGGTGAAGCCCGGCGACCTCGGCTTCGACGTCATGCACATCAACCTCCACAAGACCTTCAGCCAGCCCCACGGCGGCGGCGGGCCAGGAGCGGGGCCGATCGTGGTGAAGCAGCGGCTGGCGCCGTTCCTGCCGTCGCCTCACGTTCGCACAGATGATGGAGGACGGAAAATGGATGACGGAGACTCGATCGGAGATCCATCCTCCATCCTCCATCCTCTATCTTCGCATCGAGATGGAGGCCAATTTCGTTACCACCTCTACAGCCCGAAGAGCACGATCGGCCGCCTCGGGGCTTTCAGCGGCAACTTCGGCGTCCTCCTCCGCGCCTACTCCTACATCATGTCGCTCGGCGCCGACGGCCTCCGCAGCATGTCCGAGGCTGCTGTGCTGAACGCGAACTACCTGCGGGCGCGGCTGGCCCCCGCCTACGATCTCGCTCACGAAGACCGCACCTGCATGCATGAGGCCCTCTTCTCCGCCCGCCGCCAGAAAGCCCACGGCGTGAAGGCGCTCGACATCGCCAAGCGCCTCATCGACTACGGCTACCACCCGCCGACGATGTACTTCCCGCTGGTCGTCGAAGAAGCCCTCCTCATCGAGCCCACCGAGTCGGAGTCAAAGGAGAGCATCGACGCCTTCTGCGCCGCGATGCTTGCCATCGCCGCGGAGTCGGAGTCGGATCCAGAGTTGGTGCGGAGCGCGCCGCACACAGCACCGCTGAAGCGCTTGGACGAGGCGACTGCGGCGCGGAAGCCGAAGCTGCGGTGGTGACAAATGCGTAGCGGCCCCTCAATCCTCTGGATCCTCGTTGTCTCAACGATCTTGCTTGCTTGTGGCGACCCACAAATCAACGATGAGCTAGCAACGCCAACGCGACCCCGATCGAGCGTGACTTCAGTCTTCGCGGATCTCACGACTGTGCCGCCACCAGATCTTGGTACACCGATCCCGGAGGCGGAACTTGTCCACACCACGTTGATGTTCTGCGAGCCGCTCACACAGGGCACCGGTAGCGACTTGAAGATTGGTGTCGCACCCCTGGACGTGATCTATACCGGTGAAGGGTGCTTCGCTGATATTGATTCGTCAGGGTTCGTGGCACCCATGGATGAAAGCGGGACGGCTCAGCGCGTAGGGATCGAGTACGTTCCCGTGGACGATGTACAGAGCCCTCGGCTCATCGTCTGGGTGCCAGCTCGTGGGGAGCTGAATGGTGAATCGGTCGTGATGACCGGAGCATTTATCGCTCAGGATGCTAAGTTGTACTTTAGTGCCATGGGAGCCCCAGAGGTGGTCTACAATACCACTGTCGAAGGACAGCAGGTCTTTGGATCCCTCACTGAACGAATGATCGGATTGCCTCTCGCGGTGTTTCTAGACAACAAACCCCTAACCTCGGACAATGGGCGCGACATCATCGCCCCGAGGGTTCAGGCTCGCATCGACGATGCGATCGTGACTTATGGCCTGTCGCTCGACGACGGGAAGCGCCTCGTTGCCCTCTTCAACTACGGCAAGGCGCGTTAGGTTCAAGCAGCAGCCACACGAGCCATCCATTGCCGCTGGAATCGATAAGTTAGCGAAAACGCAACCCCTGCCCCCTTGCCAACACCCCTCCCGCCCCCCACAATCGAAGCAATGCGCATCATCAACGAGACCCGCACCCACGAACTCATCGCCGCCGGCGACGCCAGGGTCGTCGGCCTTGAGCAGGTGCGCGGCATTGACGCCCGCTCCCCCTTCGGCGGCCTGCTCGTCGAGCGGCACACCCCCCACGCCGTCCTCGTCACCAATCGCGGCGCCGAGGAAGAGATCCCCATCGAGAACGCAGGCATCCTCAACCGCCTCGCCCCGTACGCCCTCGCTCCTGCCGCCGCTCTCGCGCTCCGGCAGATCATTCGCTGGAAAGGAAGACGCTGATGGAATTCTCCGACGCCACCGACGAACTCGTACGCCAGGTAAGCGCGATCCCGCAGGAACTCGGGGCCGGGGCCTGTTTCGGCGACCCGGTCGAGCGCGATGGCCACACCCTGATCCCCGTCGCCCGGGTGAACTTCGGCTACGGCCTGGGTTTCGGCGGCGGCTCCTCCTCCAACGTCTCTCCGTCGTCAAACGGCAAGGCGGATGAGTCGAAGTCGGAGGGTGGCGGCGGCGGTGGTGGTGGCGGCGGCGGATCGTCCACACCGGTCGCCGTGATCGACATCAGTTCCACCGGCGTCCGCATCGAGGCGATCGAAGACAAGACGCGCCTTGCCCTCGCCGGCATCACGATGGTCGCCTGGAACGTGTTCTGGGCCCTCTGGACCGCCCGCACCATCGTCCACGAACGTGCGCGATTGAAGCGGCTCGAGATCGAAAAGTCCAGCTAGCGCACGGCTGTGCGCGGGTGCGACTTGAGCACCGCTACGGTGTGCTGCAGGCGGAGTCCGGAGGTGGGTGCAGCCCAGATTCTTCGCTGGCGCTCAGAATGACACGGCACGGGATGCTGTGGCCACCTACTCCGCCGAAGCCTCCGCCGGCTGCGGAACTGGCGCATTCTTCTCCAACCACTTGTTCGCCAGCGGCGCGCACTCCCGGCAAGCCACCGAGTGCTTACCCATCGCCACCCCGGCGCCGGTCACAAAGGTCCCGCAGAACGCACATTTTCCTTGTGGCATCGTCTCTCTCAATCCTCCAACAGCCGCATCACAGCCCAGACTACACTACTTCCGCTTGAGCTCCTGCAGCGCCTGAAGAATCTCCAGCGCGTGTCCGGCCGGATTCACCTTCGGAAAGACCCGCGCCAGTTTACCGTCCGGGTCGACGATGAACGTCGAGCGGTCCACGCCCAGTACTCGCGGCCCATGAACTTCTTTGGCCCCCAGACGCCGTACGCATCCGAGACGGCATGGCCCTCGTCGGCCAGCAGCGGAAAAGGCAGGCTGTGCTTGTCGCGGAACTTCTCGTGCGACTTCAGCGAGTCCGGCGAGACGCCGAACAGCTTGCCTTCGCCGGACAGCAACTGCCAGTTGTCGCGGATCTCGCAGGCTTCCGTTGTGCAGCCCGGCGTGTCGTCCTTCGGATACCAGTACAGCACCACCCACTCCCCGCGCAGGCCCGACAGCCGCACCTCCCCGCCGTCAGAACTCGCCAGCGTGAAATCCGGCGCAGCGCCGCCTTCCTCAAGTGCTGTTGTCACGATGCGTTCCCTTCGCCCGAAGTACGGATGCCGCAGCAGTAAGGACAGGTCTTTAGACCTGTCCTTGTCCGGTATCACGTCTCATCGTAGAGCAGAAGGGTCATCCGAAACAGCCGGGCCTCAGGCTGCGACCACGTCCGCCGTCAGCGAATCCTCAGCGCCGACAAGCCGCGAGTAGCACACGTCCACATGATGGTGATGGAATCCGAGCCCCTCGTACAACGCCACCGCGCCGGCGTTCGAATCATCCACATAGATCGCCGCCACATCGACGCCGCGCTCCCGCATGCGGTCCAGACCCCGGGCGAGCAGCAGGCCCCCGATGCCGTGTCCCTGTTGCTCCGGCGCCACTCCGACGACATAGATCTCGCCAACCCGGCCTTCGTTCGCTCGCTCTTCGATTTTCAACCAGTTGAACCCCGCCAGTTCGCCACCGCGCTCCGCCAGGAGGAAGTCCCCCGCCTCGAACCACGGCTGCGCCATGCGGACGGAGAGGTCTTCGCCGTTCCACTGCCCCTGCTCGGGATGCGCCGCGAACACCCGCGCGTTCAGCGCCAGCCACGCAGCCTCGTCGACGCCGGGCTGAAATGCGCGGACTATGACCAAAGATGCTTCGCGTCGTGGCATCGCCCCGCGCATGTGGCGGTGGAGGTGCAGCAGCCGCCGCGCGGGACGAAACCCGAAGTGGCCCGCGATCTGCGCGCTAGCCGAGGAGTCGTTATAGGCCCACAGGTCCATCCGCCGCACGTCATGCTCGCGTGCGTTCGCGAGCGCGTTCGTAAGCAGCATCCGCCCGATGCCGCGCCGTCGAAACGCGGGATGCACAACGAACTCGCAAGACAGCCGGCGCTCCTCGGCGGCCCCGAAGGTCACGGTGTGCGCATATCCCGCCAGCCGTCCGTCTTCAAACGCGAGAATCGCCCGGCTCAGGTCAGCACCGTGCTTCAGACGGAGGAACTTGTGCTCCCCCAGGGGCTCGTGCCCATCGACAAGCGTCGCCGACCGCAGCAGCTCCGGCAGCTGCTCCAGGTGCGAATCTTCGAGCTGCGAGACGATCTCAACGTGATGCATGTCAGATTTCACCGCAGAAGTATCGGCAGGAGGTAACTGGCGCATAGCGGCTGCGATATCAGTGTAGTTGCTGGCCGCAAGAGGGGATCCGGCGCATGGAACATAGCCGCCCCACGCCACCTCATATGACGGACTCTCATCGCGTGCGGATCCCAGGCGGGATGACGACAGAAAGGAGCGCTATAAGCCCTGCCCCGTACCAGCCTCCGCGCCCGGCAACACCACCTCCCCCACCGTCGCCACCCCACTCCCTTCATCGAAGATCTCGTACCGCTCCTGAATGTCCACTTTTGGGTACAGCATCCCAAACACCGGACAGTACTTCGTCATCGAAAGCTCGATCGCCCGGCGCACGCTTGCCTCGGCGATACCCGTTCCGCGCAGGGTGTGCGTCATGGTGATCGTGGTGTATACCCTCGGATGCTCGGTCGCCCGATCGCCCACCAGCGCGACGTCGTAGGCGCTGACGTCCTGCCGCATCTTCCGGAGCACCGAGATCACATCCATCGCCGTACATCCACCCAGCGCCACCAACTGCACCTCCATCGGCGAAGCCGCGCTGGCTGCCTCCTCCGCCACCGGTGAGTCCAACGCGATCTTGAACCCCGACCCCGTCTCCGCCGCAAACGGCATCCCCGCCTCCATCCGCAGTCGCACGTCCGTCGTCATGGAGCACCTCTGTGATAAAGAGACGATGTCATTCTGAGCGAAGCGAAGAATCTGGTGGTACTAACACCGCTGTCTGTGTTTGCGCCGAATCGGCGTTGGCAGAAGCTCCTTCAGGCGAACGAACGCGCGTTGCGTGGGGCAATGGCGCGCCACGTTGCATGTCAGGATCCATCGTAGACCTACCGGCCAAACTCATCTGTGAAAATCTGTGAAATCTGTGGTTTCTAATCCGTCGCATCCAGGGCTACGGCGTCGCCGCGGGCGTGCCCTTCCCACCAGCATCCGGATTCGGCTCCGTACGCACACCTTCCAGCGCCAACGCCTGCCCATTCCAGGCGAACACCGTCTTCTGCAGCAGGCTCGGACAACACTCCGGATCGTCCGGCCCCGGTACCGGCTGCGTCAGCACCACCTTCTCGCCCTCAATCGCCACCGCCAGCCCCGGCGCGCTATCGGGAAACTCGCTCAGCAGCATCTTCGGTTCGTCGCCATTAAGGGAGAACACGAAAAACCCCAGCGACCCCAGCGTGCCATCCGCGCTGATCGGCACGACCGCGTCATCGAAGCCGTCGTTCGTCACGTCGCCGTAGATCACATTCTCCTGCACGTACAGACCGCCCGTCTCCTCCAGCGTCGCCTGCACCTCCGGCAGCGCCTCAATATCCAGCTCGCGGATGTCGAACGCCGGCGTCTGCTCAGGCGCCCGCGTCGTCACCGGCGAGCCACTCGTGGTGGGCTGCCCTGTGGCCACCGGCGTCTCATCCCCATCCCCCCCACCACTACACGCGGTGGCGAGAACACCCAACAAACACACAACTACAGCGGCGAGTCTCAAGTTCATCATCACTGCCAGTCTACCAACCACCAGGGCTCTCCTTGAGGGGCCATTCGGCCACTGATAGACTTGGGTTCGCGCACGGGCGGTTGGCTCAGTTGGTAGAGCGCGTCCTTCACACGGACGAGGTCACAGGTTCGAGTCCTGTACCGCCCACCATTTCCACCAAAGCGTCGTCGGCCGAAGATTTGCAGGCAGCAGGCTCACACACTCACGAAACTGTCAGATTGCGAGTCTCAGGGGTGCCGTATGGATCGCATCCAGCGAGCGCGTGACCCAATCCTCCTAGCAATTTGGGCCATCGTACTCAACATCGTCGCCAATTTGCTTACCGATGGCGTTAAGGCTCTCGACTTAGGGCCCGATTGGCTGCTGAGCCGCATCGAAAACGTCCTCTTCGGCGCGCTGCTGGTGATTCTCATCGCGGCGTATTGGTGGACACGGCCAAAGACGGCGAAGACCGTACTGTCGGATCAATCTGGCCGGTCGCTTCCAGCAACAGTAACTACGTTCTACGACGGCCGCGCAGCACTGGCTGGGACAGAACACACGATTGAACGCGAGCTAGAGGACAACTCTGTTTTCGACGCCACCTCAGGATATCGGCCGCGCAAGGAGATTTGGGCCGCTTGGTATGCGGGCACGCACGTCGGCGCGGGGAAACTCTTAAGGCGGGGTGGCCCCACGACTCGTCTCATTCTCGCCAATCCGGACGATACTCGATTCGTCGCGATTATGGGTGAGACATTCGGGCGTGAGCCTGCCCACTTGGTGCAGGACATCCGCGAGCTCACGCGGCAGGCACTTGACGCAGGAGTAGATGTTCGATGGCACAGCGGCATCTATGTCGGATCTGTAGTCGAGCATCCGGCCCCACTTGCGAACACCAAAGTGCGGTTGGATATTCCCGTTGGAGGATCAGGCAGGCGTCCCATTGTCGTCGTGACGCGCGATGAATTTCCCGACCTAGTTAAGGAATACGTCAGCGCGTACGAAGCGATGTGGTCCTCCCCGATGAGCATCGACCCGTCCGATGCGACCGCAGTGGCAAAGTTTCGCGCCGCCCAAGCCGATGACGGTGAAGTTCACGACCTGCGGCGGGCGCTTGCCTCGGTGCAAGATGATCATTTGAAGTATCTCACACTAAGTCTGGCGCAACAAAGCGAAATAGAAGCAATGAAGCCAAGAGCAGCGTGGGCCGACGCCCTTGTCGAACGTGAGCGCGGGGCTCCACAAATGCTCTACTTTCGTCCATTGCGAGCTGAGGTATGGAACCAGGACCACCTAGAAGATCCGTCCGATCCATACTTTGAGATCGGCATCTTCTACGACTATGTCGGCGTCCTGCACATGACGATTGGCGATGGATGCACGGGGCACTTGTCATGGGACGGCAGAGAGTTTCCAATCGCCCCGCGCTTCACTGCGTTCTCTAGCACTCCTCTCCCAATCGAGACCGACGGCCCTGCCAGCGGCCATATCAGGATTCGCCAATACCTAAGCGTCGAGCGTGCTGCGGAGCTAAGGGCATATCTGGGGAAGCGTGCCGAGATGGAGTTTCAGACTAAGGATCTTGCAATCCCGCTGGTCATCACAACGTTCGAGGGTGTCACGCTGTACGCTGGCCGACTCATTGGAGAACACTTGTCCGCCCGTACTAATAGGTGAACTAGCTGTCCACCTCGCCTCCTTCGTCAATTCACCCCCACGCCTCCTCCCCTATACTCTCCCTCACAAACACACCACCACCACCGAAGAAGGAGAACTCCCCATGCCCGGACCACTCGAAGGCATCAAGGTCGTCGAAATGGGCGTCTGGGTGGCCGGCCCTTCCTGCGCCGCCATCCTCTGCGACTGGGGCGCGGAGGTGATCAAGATCGAGCCCCCGAACGGCGATCCGTTTCGCGGACTCTTCGCCAGCGCCCTCGGCGCCGCCATCCCCATCAACCCACCCTTCGAGATCGATAACCGCGGCAAGAAAAGCATCTGCCTCAACCTTGAGAACGCCGAGGGCGTCGCGCTCGCGAAGCAGCTCCTCGACGGCGCTGACGTCTTCGTAACCAACATGCGCCCCCGCGTGCTCGAGCAGTTCGGCATCGACTACGACAGCGCGCGGGCGACCAACCCCCGCATCGTCTACGCCCAGCTCACCGGCCAGGGCCCCGACGGCCCCGAGAGCAACCGCGCCTCCTATGACATCGGCGGCTTCTGGTCCCGCGCCGGCGTGGGCGCCTCGCTTACCGCCGCCGGCTCCGACATCCCGCAGCAGCGCGGGGGCATGGGCGACCACATGACCGGCCTGGCAGGAGCGGCCGCGATCTCCGCCGCGCTCTTCAAGCGCGAGCGCACCGGCGAAGGACAGCGCGTCGCCGCCTCCCTCGTCCGCACCGGCGTCTTCATGATGGGTTGGGACTACGCCCTCGAGATGCGCCTCGGCGTGAAGACCATGCCCTACGATCGCTTTCACGTCCCCAACCCGATCCTCAACTGCTTCCAAACGAAGGATGAACGCTGGATGTGGCTCCTCCTCCTCCAGGGCGACCGCCACTGGCCCGACCTCTGCCGCGCCCTCGGCCGCGATGACCTGCTGAACGACGAGCGCTGGAACAACATCGTGAAGCGCCGCGAGCAAGCCGACGCCCTCGTGCAGGAATTAGATCCCGTCTTCGCGACAAAGACGATGGAGGAATGGGGGCCTCAGCTCGACAAACATAACGTCTGGTGGGCCCCCGTCAACACCATCGCCCAGGCCCGCGAAGATCCCGTCGTACAAGGATCCGGGGCCTTCACCAGTGTCCAGAGCGCGGAAGGCGTCACCATCCCCCTCGTCAACACCCCCGTCGACTTCTACGGCACGCCGCACGCCCCCCAGGGCCCCTCCCCCGAACTGGGCCAGCACACCGAAGAAGTCCTCCTGGGGATGGGCTTCGACTGGGACAAGATCATCGCCCTGAAAGAAGCCGGCGCCATCCCCTGACTCAAGTGGTCAACTACGGACTTTGAGTAAGGCTGACGATGTTGCCGTCGTAGTCGAGATAGCGAGCGGTGGCGCCCCAGGGCTCGGGGCGGGCAGGATGCAGCACCGTTGCGCCAGCAGCTACGGCGCGAGCGTGAGCGGCCGCGAGGTCTGGGACGAGGAAACCAATCTGAGCCTGAGTCGTGGTTTGGGTCGACTTCGCCTGGTAGAGCGCGAAGTGCAGGTACGCGCCATCGTGCCAGGAATGCGCGGCATGTCGCCCGGCAAGCCAGCGGTCGCCGACCATCTCGCCGCTGCCCGCCACTTCGTTGTCAGCTCCTTCGTGAAGATCAATGCCGAACCCATCTCGATAGAGGGCCGCTGAGCGGTCCACATCAGCGACTTCGAGAAGGACGAGAACGAGTCGGCTGGATTCTGGCACCTGCGTGACCTCCCGGCCCGAGAATGATCGCGGCGGCGACCTCGGTTGTCAAAGATATCGGGACTCGCTCCATCATCGTCTGCCCCGACCGGCCGCGTGTGAGCACCGCCTCAAGGCGAGATCCACGTCGACAGATCGCTTCGGCGGGAACCTACGGCTGGTCCGCAACGTCTAACGCACAGGAGATCAACATGTCGCGGACTACGCCCACAGTCGCGCTCCTGACCGCCGTCCTCCTGCTTGCTTGCGAGGGTGATTCCACGCCGACGCCGGCCGCGCGCGCAGTCTGCCCGTCCTTCGGCGAGACTGGCAGCAACTTCCCCGAACTCGTCCTCACGCCGCGAGCGCTCGGCACGCCCGCCGAACTCTCCCGACCTCCCGAGCTCTCCGCCGAAGCCAACGGCGACGAAGTGCGGCTGCGTCAGGGCCCGAGTTCCTGGTGCGGCATACACGCAGACCAATTCGACGTAGTCACGGCCAGCGAACCGCTGGTGACGTCTCCCGGCGATGAAGTGGTCGTCGAGAATCCTCTCCCCGATGACCCGCACTATGCGACCGCCATCGTCCAAGGCCCATTCCCCTCACCTTCGCCGAAGGACGAGTCGTTGCTCTGGCCCAACGCCTCGTGGAGCGCCGGCTTCCGCCGCGAGCTCGACAACGAGGGCCAGCTGTCATTCAAGTCCCCCGCTGAGCCCGGCGACTACGTTGTCAGCATCTTCTTGCAGTACGACGAAACCGAGGACATGTTCGAGACAAGCACCCGCGAAGGTCAGTGGTCCCTCTACCTCAAGGTCGTCGCAGACTAGGTCGCCTGAGTCGGTCGTGCCGCCATCGCCGTATCACTCACCGCCTGCCGGTGCGCGAAGAAGTACAACAGCCCCAGCGCCAATCCGACCAAGCACAGGCCCGCCTCGATCCCAATCGCTGTCTGCACCCCCCACGCTTCCGCCATCACGCCCGTTAGGTAGCCGCCGATCGGCGTCGATCCCGCGAACAGCAGCATGTAGATCGACATCACCCGCCCTCGCAGATGATCTGGCGTCGCCAGTTGCAGCGAGGTGTTCGCCGTCGAGGCGAAGGCGGTGTTGGCGATCCCCAGCAGCAGCAGGATCGCCAGCGTCAGCCACAGCCACTGGCTCAGCGCCACCGCCCCCAACAAGAGCCCGAACATCGCCCCGCCGATAAACAGCGTGTACTTCGATGCCGTCGACCGGCTCGCCAGCAGCAGCGCCGAGATCAATGCCCCCAGCCCCACGGCGCCGGTCATGAACCCCAGCGTGACCTCGCCGCTATCCAGCACGTACCGCGTGACCAGTGGCAGCATCACCGTGAAGTTGTAGCCGAATGTCCCGATGATCGCGACGAGAATGATGATCAGCAGCGCCGACGGGGTCCGGAAGGCGTACGACAATCCCTCCCGCAGTTCACCGATCGGATCGATGCGGGTGACCTTGCGCGGGATCGCGAACAGCTTCGACGTGTCCATCATGAACAGCCCGATCAGCACCGGGACATAGCTGATGCCGTTGATCAGAAACGCTGCCTTCACCCCCACCGCCGCGATCACAAACCCACCGATCGCCGGCCCGATCAGCCGCGCTCCGTTGAACATGCCCGAGTTCAACGCCACCGCGTTCATGAGATCGTCCCGCCCCACCATCTCCATGACGAAGGCCTGTCGCGTCGGCTGGTCGAACGCGTTCGAAAACCCCAGCACCAACGCCAGCACGTACACATGCCACAGCTGCACATGCCCCGACCACACGAGCGCCGCCAGCGTCAGCGCCTGGAGCATGGCGAGCGTCTGCGTCCCGATGAGGAAGTTCCGCTTGGGCACCCGATCGGCGATCACGCCGGCGAACAGCACGAAGATCGTGATCGGCAGGAACTGCAGCATCGTCACCGTACCCAGCGCCACTTTCGAGTCGGTGATCTGCAGCACGAGCCAGGCCTGGGCGATGGTCTGCATCCACGTCCCGCACAGCGAGATGCTCTGCCCCGAGTAGAACAGCCGGTAGTTCCGATGCCGAAGGGCCCGAAACGTCGCTCCGCCGGAGCGCGGCAAATCATCCGCCGTCAGCCTCCGCCGACTCCGCCGCGAAAACACGCGCGAGACCAACGATCGCCGCTTTTCAGCCACCTGTACTCCCGTCTTACGTGATGTTGTTTCGCCCGCGCCCAGTCTATCGCGCGGGTCCATCGGCGATTATGTTCCGATCTGTCATTCTGAGCGGAGCGAAGAATCTTCTCCGGTCACCTCGACTTCGTGTTTCTCCGACCTGAGGGCACTGTGTGAAGCCCCGTTGTGCAACAGAGCACGCCGCGGCCGGGGCGACATTACACACCGAGCCAGTCACCAACCACAAATCACCAGCCGCAACCCGCCTGTCAACTGCAAGAAATATTCCTTATCAGGCCCGTTGCGCAACGAACCATCGTGCTACCATAATTGCAGAGCGCAACTGCGCGGGAGGTTCTCTTGGACGCTGACTACCGCATCGACGTCACTGAAGTGAATCGCAATCTCGATGTCGCCGACGTCGTCGCCCTGTACTTTCCGCTCCTCCGCAAGACGCTGCTGATGGATCTGCGCACCAACGATGTCGACGGCCCGATGATCCGCGTTGTCCCCATGGCCAACACCCCCGAAGAGCGCTTTCAGTCGCTGCTGAAGATGCGCCCGCGCTTTGGCCGTCCCGAAAGCATCACCATCATCCCCTGGCCCAAGTACGTCACCACCCTCGCCGAACTTGGTATCTGGGATCACATCGTCCGCCGCTATGCTCACGCCGGGCACCCGCAGGTCGTTCGGGAGTGCGAGAAGTGCTACATCGAGCTCGCGAAGCTCGAACGCGCCGAAGTCGTCCGCGCGATCCGCGGCGAAAACTACGAGACCATCTGGGGTCAGCGCGGCGTCGCCGAACGCGTCGGTGACGACGAAAACGACGAATTCTCCGACGAAGAAGACGACGAAGTCTACGACGACGAAGACGCCTAGCGCGTGGTCGCGTGTCCGAGTTAGGCTGCTGTTTCTTGGCTGGTGGCCAGACTCTCTGCCCTTTCATTCTGAGCCCCGGGTGAAGAATCTACTCCCACCCAGCGAACCGTATTCGCCAGCCACGGCCTTTGGCTGGAGGGTGCTGCCAGCCCCATGAGCTCCATTTGCCCACTCATCCCTGCCCGACCCCATCTGCCGCATCTGTTTCACCTGCGGATAGATCCCGATTAGCTAACCCGCCTACGCAAATCATCGCCTCCACACCCCCGCCGTGATATTCTCCGTCATACGGAGGAACGCGCATGTCGGCCCGCCCCATCGGTCGCCCCAACCAGACCTCGCAGGCACGTCTGCAGCTACTTCTTGTCGTACTCGCCGCCTGGAACCTCGTCGCCTTCCTCTTCGAGCTCTTCAACGTCGGCCCCATCCGCGTCGGCGCGATCGAGGGCCTCCTTGGCGCCCGAGCCGTCGGTGGCGCCACGGGTGCCCTCGCCCTCGCCTACATCTACGCCGCCCGCGACCCCCTGCGGCACCGCGTGATCTTGTGGGTGGCCACCCTCGAGCAATTCCTCGCCCTCTTCACCGCCGGCTTTCACTGGGCCCGCGGCGATGTCTCCGGCGGCGAGGCTGCCCTGCCCATCATCATCGCCGCCATCCTTCTCGCCGCCCTCGTCGTCAGCATGCCTCGGCAAACGGATAGCTTCTCGCCATGACCCAGCGACCACCCTCCGGCCGCGGGCTCGACGAGATCGACGAAGAGGAAGAAGTCGAAGAAGAAGAACCGCGGTCCTTTACGACGAGCGTCATTTCCGCCGAGGGCGCCTTTCGCGTCGTGCTCGTCCTTCTCACCGCGTGGACGCTGTTCGAGGGATTCGCCCTGGCCACCGGCGCCATCAGCGCCGTCGACGCGGGCACCGATCGCACCGCCGAACGTATGCTCGGCGGCCTGATGATCGTCCTCGGCGGTGTCTACGCCATGATCGCCTGGCAGCGCCAGCGCTACCGCCTCCTGCTGTGGGTCCCCTTCGCCGCCCAGATAGCGATCGTCGTCCCCCTCCTCTTCTCCTTCGACGCCGACCGCATCCTCCTGCTCGTCATCTCCAGCATTTTCCTCGTCCTCATGGTCTACGTCTGGTACCGCAGCCGCGACCTCGAAGAACCCTACAACGAGGCAGAAGAGTACGAGGACGAAGAAGAGGACGGCGAGGACGAGGAAGACGAAGCCTCGGCCGCCGACCAGCGACAGCTAGCCGTTGGCCGCCCAGTTCGCCGCAGCGCTCCGCCTCCCGCCGCTCCGTCAACGCGCTCCCCGTCCCCCCGAGAGCCGGCCCGACGCCCGAACAAATTCCGCCGGCGTGACGGCTAGAGCCGCATCGCCCATCCCACCAAGCATCGAGACCAGGAACAAGGTAGGTGTAGGGGCGCCGCTTGCTGCGCCCGTCTGGGTCTACTGACGCACGACCTCGATTCACGAAAAGCAACCGCCACACCAGTACCTGCAGAGCTTCTCGCAGAGTCGCCGACGGAGACCACCAGCCGAATTAATTCCGATGTCGAACGTGCGCCGATATATGCGAACGTTGCCTGCCCATCCCCATCTGCTCCATCTGTTACATCTGCGGATAGACCTCCTAGCACCGCCCCACCAACCTACCCACAATCCGCAAAGCCCCCGCCCGAAGCAACGCCTCCGCGTCACGCATCCCCTCCTCCAACGACATTCCCGCTGGCGTCACCACCTCCACCTCATCAAACACCCCCCGCCCTGCATCGCCCACAACGCTCCCCGCCAGCACCCCAACCGGCTTCCCCTGCCGCCGCGCCATCCCCGCCACCCCCGCCGCCGTCTTTCCAAACGCCGTTTGCGCATCCAGACGACCCTCCCCTGTGATGACGATGTCCGCCGCAGCGCTCAGCGCCTCCAGTCCGATCACCTCCGCCACCAGATCAAACCCCGGCT
>CXWL01001523.1_pt2 | contig 56627 bp, 55 predicted proteins | sample 590931 | NCBI WGS metagenome assembly CXWL01 (sample SAMEA3498368, study PRJEB10139) | groundwater metagenome | biome: water well; material: biofilm material | place: Germany | collected 2015-04-27 | reverse complement strand
GAGCTGGCACGAACGAAGGAGAAACATGATGCAAATTACTCAATGCCGGACAGGCTCCTAGGTCTCTCAATCATCCGATCTGCGGACAACCGTTGCTGCGTTGTAATAACAGACCCGCTTTTAACTCCCTGGTCACAAGCGCTGAGTGGCTGACTTCGAACGCAACAGGTGGCTGCTTTGGAGCATTTCAGATGGCTGGTTTCGAGCATAATCGGTGGCTCAGTTGGAGCATAATACGCACATGAAGCACGCCCTCGACGCGGACGGGCATCACACGCACATCATGAGCGTGGTGGGACATGACTCAAAGATCTGCCACGCCCCAAAAAAGTCGGCGCTTTACCCGTAACGGGCCGTGAGGCACTCAAGCGCGCCAATGAGATCGGCATGGCGATCCCCTTGCTGGAAGACTGTGACCTCGCCGGCAAGGATGTCACGGGCGATGCCCTGCTGACCCAGCGCGCACTGGCAACCTATATCGTCGAACGACAGGCCCCTTATCACTTCACCGCCAAGGGCAACCAAGCGACGCTGCATCGCGATATCGCGGGGCTGTCCGAGAAGCGCGGCTCCGCCGACTTTGTCGAGGTCACACCGCCCGATCACGGACGCATTGAACCGCGGCGCATGTGGTGCAGTACGGCGCTCAATGCGCACCTCGACCTCCCCCATGTCGGTCAGGTCTTTCTGATCGAGCGTGAATCCCTCGATAAAAAACCAGCAAGCACTCTCATGAGAGTGCACTGGGGGTGACGAGTCGCACTCCACAACAGGCCCCGCCGCAACGGATACTGGCGGTCAATCGCGGACACTGGGCCATCGAGAGCGTGCATTACCTCATCGACTGGAACTACGATGAGAATTGCAGCCGAATCCGGACCGGCTTCGGCCCGGGAAACATCACCCGCCTGCGCCGCTTCGCGGTGGGCCTCCTCAAGTCCTTCCAGAAACCCGCTCAATCCGTCACCGAGTTGATGCGCACTCTCTGCTTCCGTACCCGCCTCGTCTTCGACTACTTGCGGATGACCAAAAATTCACTCACTGGACCGCGGGCAACTTGAGAACAAATTTAGCGTGCTGGTGCTGAAGAGAAGTTGTGGATTGGATCAAACGAGCAACCTGTCGCTCGTACGGAGGTCGCCACCTGATTCCATTTACACACCTATTGACAAGCCCTCAAATTTTCAGTGAACGCGTTAACCCCCATTGGACGTTTGCACGCGGGACAACAAAGCCTTTGCTCACGGCCCACCAAGCTCTCCATCGCAAAATGGAGTTCACTCGGAAAAACATGCACGTATATTTTTAGGGTTGTCCCAGGATCCTTGTGCCCGAGTATCATCGCTACAGCCTTGGCGTTGACCCCATACCGGATAAGCACGGTTGCTACAGTGTGTCTAATATCATGTACTCTTTTGTGTGGGAGATCGATCCGATTTAGGTACTCATGAAAGTGCTCAGCCACACCGCTAGGCGACAGTGGGAGATTCTTAGGATTAACCCATGATGGGAAAATCCACCGCTCCTTCTCTTTCTCCCGCCCCTGCATCTTCCGTTCAAAATCGAGCTGACCAAGATGTGCGCGTAGAGCTCCCTCTAAATCACTGCACATTGGGAGAGTTCTCGTCGAATTAAACTTTGGTGCGCGAACCACACCCTTGTGGAATTGCCTCCAGATATTGATCTTCTTTGATTCGAAATCCAAATTGGCCTCGGTCAAGGCGAGGGACTCCCCGATCCGACAACCAGTACGAAACATAACGTGAGACCATATTTTAAACCACGGTGGTTCTTTGTCTAACTCACTGAAGTACTGCTTCTCTTCCTCAGACGAAAATGGTTTGATGAGAAATTGATCTCTGGGTGCAATTAGCTTGCTGATCCCAAAAAGTGGATCCACCTTGGGAGGCTCTAAGCCTCGGCCAATCCCATACGCAAACACCTGTTTTAGTACGTTTACAAGGGTTTCCACTCCCCCGCCACTGTCCTTCGGTCTTCCAAGCCTGCCTGTTCTCTTGGCATTCTTATCCACCATCTCATCGATGACGTTCTCAATCTCATCCCCGTCCTCATCTAGTTTAAATTTCTTTAGATTTTCTGGAGATTGAACAGAAAGCACGAGCTTCCTCAAGTGATCACGTTCGACTTTCCCCCACAATAAACCCTTCGTTGCCTCTTTAATTTTACGACATGCCATTGCGTAAGTATCTCTTGATGAGGGTTGTAAGTGACGCTGGTCTGAGAGATACTCATCGACTATCTGCTCAAAAAGCGGTACCCCGTCACTGTGTTGCGGATTGCCCCCGCGGGTTTGGAACTCAGCTGGAGTAAACGATCCTAAAGCCTGCTTATCACGAATTTCCTGCAGAATCTCACGTGCTACCGCAATTGAAGAATAGGTCCCACAGCGTACGAGTGATCCGTTATGACGGATACGTATCTTGTAGACGGTTCCCTGAGGAGTCTCGGCGATTGAGATCCCTGTTGGTATTTTCGTGGCTGGTCTTCCCATGATCACCTCCTGATGTTGTTTCGAATTAAAAATTCCCACATTCAGCTATTGCCGGAGATCTGCATTATTATTCGCATGGACTTCATGCACCTATCTAACCGTTACAATCCCATGGGATTACGCGGCATTGTCCATTAACGTTGATTTCATCTGGTTGTTTCTTGCATTATCTATAACGCTCTCTGAATGGTAATTCTCACCATTAGTCTGCTGACTCCCGTCTTTTCGGGGACGGGAAGCCTTTGCCCGTTGATATTCGAGCCGCCTGCTCAATAACGGTGTATTCCGCACAGGATTATCTTCGCGAATCCCATTAGCAATGGCAGCCTCCATCATCCGCCACATAGTTGTGCGAACTGTTTTCTGACTCTCTGACTTACCCTCCGATTCAAGCTTTCTCCCAACGAGCTCAACAATTGTGTGGTCAAGTGATCTGACTTGTTTAAGACCGAGGACCGGAGCGATGTGCTTGATTAAATGACACTTGTATAGACGCTTTAACTTTCGATCAATCGGAGCCTTACACACGATCTCTTGAAAATAGACAACAATCCAGTCTTTCACTGTGATGGAAATCTTCGGCTGAGGATTGACTTTCCCCCTGATCCAATCGATCGGATATCGAATCTCTTTCCAACTTATCCCTTCTCGCTTAATCTCCTTCCCGTGATTTATCAGCTCAAGTGCCTTTGTCCTGGCCCCAAGCGCCTGCCCTTTCGAGGGAAAGTATTGTGAGCGGATGAGCTGGATGCCTCCGTTTTTCTTCGTCAGATTAACCTCATAATAGTAGAAACTTTTTTCGGCAATTTTTCGCTCTTTTACTCCTGCCGCTCCACTCTGCCTGCGCCACCTCACCACGGGCGGTATAGGCCGCCCCTGCTTGATCAGTTCCCGGGCCTGGAATTGAGCATCAAGAGCCTCCTCAATTGTCCCAAATGATCCCAGGTGCCGCTCGAGGTGCAATGCCTTGTCCCGTATACGAGCTACGTAGCGTGGAGCCCAGCCTGGCTGGGTATATACAGTGATATCGGGATAGTCTGTTTTGCTGCGTTCTGTTGGCATGATAGTTACCTCCTTTTATCTGGTTGACCTAAAGAACATATGTAGCCAGCTTCACTACTCGTGACGTAAAAAATTGCCCCCTTGTGCACTTAGATAAACAAGCTAACTAATATTTATCTGTAATAGTGTCGCTAGCTACAGTTATATCGGCATCACAAAGAAAACCTTTAGCGATGTAACGTCCTCAGCAATAGCCCTTTGGCTAAATTACCACTTTGTGATCCCAACCTTGGATCTGGACTCGCTGACCGCTTGACAGTAATTCGTCCAGCATAAGCAATTAAAATCCCTACAAAATCAGGGATTTTTGCCAACTGGTCGGATCCAAATGCATCATCTACCGCAACCCATAACAGATCACAGTAAGGAGCACGCTCCTGCAGCAGGTCCTTAACAGCCGGATTCCCGATGATACCTCCACTAATCTCAATACCAAGAAGCACGAGCTGGCTTGCTTTCCACTCTCGAACTACAACCACTGCATCAAACATAATATTAGGTTTCGGCACACCAGAACTCTCTGCTTGTACATGCATAAAGATTTTGTACAGATCCGGCTTGTCCAAACCTACCCACCATGGTGGGCTCGAAGAGAGTGCCTCCATGACCATTGCCTCACGTAAACTATTGAATTGTAATTGATCTAATGGATTAAACTTTGGAGGGACCACTCCTCTTCCGCGAGCCGTGCGACCTTTCAGGACGGGCCGAAAAGTCAGCCAGCTTTTTCGAAGTTCCGCACGCGTCACGGTTCCCACTACAACTTGTTTGGCAAGGCGCAGCCAGATGTCAGAGGGTGTTACACGAGATAGTTTTGATAAAAGTTCCAGATTTTCAGGGCTCACACCCTCATGCAGTTTCTCGAGAGGAGCACATGTACTATCGAATCCAGCAAATTCCTTGCTGAGTAATTGGTAGTAGCGCCCTGCGGATAAAAATCGCCATAGGGAGCGCTCCTTGTAGCCACAATTTTGTGCACGAATCTTGATCCACTCTGTGAATGAGTTCGCCTCGAATTGCCAAAAGCGCTCCTCCTCAACCTCGATAAGAAGCTTAGCGATTGATCCCCATGTTCGAAGATCACCACGCTCTAAGGCCTCGATTGTAAAGGCAATTCCTTCTTTTGTTTCGTCTATCATAAGTTACATGCCATACTGTAGCCAGCTTCTATAATTGTCAAGAAGTAAAATCCACAAGAAAATAACAGTTCACTCCAACACACTAAATCTCTCCCATGAAAGACCCTTGCATGAATCGTATAATCACCGGCTTACCAGATGGTTCCGAGCGGGCCTGCGACGAAAATATTCACGAAGTTCTGCTATATCAAACCTGACTGAGGTTCCCACCCTGTAGTACGGAACCTTTTCGGCCCACTGCAAATTGCGGAGATGGCCTGGGGAGACCCCAATGGCTTCCGCTGCCTTTTCAAGACCGACTAGGCGACGATCTGCCTGTTGTTCTTCCTCTGTCGCAGGTTGAGAGATCGTAGTCTTCGCATTGGATACTCGTAGGTCAAGAACTGTTAAAAGGCTCTCCAATTTGGTTTCAATCAACTGAAGTCTGGTTTCAAACTTAAGGTCGACCATCACCTCGCTCCTTTGTAAAGGTTTGTCATGCTTCCCCTAGGGTTCGTAACGCTCTGCCATCAACGCCAATTCATAGGCAGATGCAGAGAGTATCTGGGCCGCTCTACTTCAAAATGCTTCCCTTTGCTGCCGCTCAACAGGCACCTACAAAAAGCGCCGCGCGTGCTGCAGATGCTCTTATCTTCCCCAACCCAAACGTCTGAGTTATGAGTATGACTCACGCACATGGCGTCTCTGAATCTGTTCCATGCCTGCAACAGTCCCTGCGCAACAATCCCTTGGCATCCGTCCATCAGATCTCAGTTTCCTTGCCACCATGGGGCTGCCGCTAATCTGGGCAGCCGACCGGCTTACAGCGGGGGTTCAGCCGGCCACAGTATCTGAGGCAGCACCATCTCCACCGCCTTAGCCAACCGACTCGCGGTGAAGTGTCGATAGTCCAGCCGATACGTTGCCTCAATCACAGGATCGGCGCAGCGACGGACGATCAACTGCATGGCCTGCTCATCGCCTGGGCGGAGTAACAGGCCACGACGAGAGTCCGTGTCGACCCACACGCCGATCCAGGGTGGATGGTCGTCTAACGCGTGAACGTCCTGTGCCGACAAGCCTTCTTGCCTGAGGACATGACAGAGGCGGCGGAAAAGCGGCAGCAAATCAATCTCCGCATACGCCAGGAAGCGATCTCGGGCCATGTCCGAGGCGATACGGAGACGTCCAGTATCGTGATGGTGCCGAAGCACGGCGCGCAATGGCGCAAAGGGATCATTCGGATACATTGGGATCCTCCTCATGGTTGGCGTCGTAGCTGTCAACGCCACACGCCGAACGGTGCGATTTCTGGTCTTCCCAGAGATGATCGCGTGGGGGGCCTTGTCGCCGGGTATTCGGGCTCATGCCCGCAAAGGCCGGCGGGGCGCGCGCCCGCGCCATCCGCCGACCGTGGCGGGATTAGTGGGACCGATGCGCCAGCATGCGCTGCACCACGGCATGCAGTACACGCTCGAGCCCTCCAGACGGAATCAGCCGGTAGGAGAGGTGCCGCTCCAGGCTGGAGGAGCCCAAGGCCCCCCCAGTGGCCATGAGATGCATGCCGTCCGGCGTCGCCGCTGGACAGAGGGTGATGGCTGCCTCGACCGGCTCGATCACGAGGCCGATCGCAGGCTGTTCCTCGTCGCTCAGATAACTGACGACCATGGCGTCGAGGCCTTCCGCGATCAGCGCCTCCTCGAAGCTCCGAAGCAGCGGCAGCAGATCGGTCTTTGCGGTCACGCAAAAGCGCGCTGCGCGTTGCGCCGCTGGGGACGGCCCCATGCCCTGGTCGGTCCAGGCACGAATGGTCTGTCGCAGGGCCATGATGAAGGGATGAGTCTCTTTCGACATGAAAACCTCCTTACGGGTGAAATGGTGAGGACGTGCTGATCGGTTCCATCGCCTGAACCAATAATCAGACTGAGGGCTGGCTCCTCCCCGCTTGGGTCGATCCCGACGGATCAACGGGTTTCGATGTCGCAGGGGTATTGGCCATGGTGGCTGAGGCAGGTGGAGTGGCGTGGACTGCTCCCGCTATGGGCCGAGGCTGGATCAAGACCGGCTTGGGGATTGCTGACGTCCGCACTGGCCCGACGCCCGCCGTCGCCAGTCGAGTCGCCAGCGGACCTACTTGGGTCTCCAGCCGAGTGATGGCGTGGTTGTATGCGGCAACGGCGGTGTGGAGAGACTGTCCGACTTGGCGGAGAGCCTCATTGGTGCCGGCGAGGTGATCAGTTAACTGACGTCCGACGGCCATGATGGCCTGGGCACGCTCATGGCTCTGGCCCTCGCCCCAGACAAGAGACACGGTACGGAGTAAGGCCACCAACGTGGACGGGGTCGCCAGCACGATTTTTCGCTGAAAGGCGTCGTCCAGGAGAGAGGGATCATGCGCTAGCGCCGCACTTAAAAATGGTTCGCCTGGCAGATAGAGCACGACAAACTCCGGGGACTCCGGCAGGGCTCGCCAGTAGGCTTTACTGCTCAGCACCTCCATGCGTTTGCGGAGATGGGCGGCATGGGTGCGAAGTGCGGCCTGACGCGTCGCCTCGTCTGTGGCCTGTGCGGCATCGAGATACGCAGCCAGTACGGCTTTGGCGTCGACGATGATGCGGCGGCCTTGCGGTAAGTGGACGACAAGGTCTGGTCGCAGGGCGTTGGGCTCGTGAGGGATCGACTCCTGCACCTCGAAGTCACAGTGTTCGACGAGGCCGGCGAGTTCGACAATCCGTCGGAGGCTGAGTTCACTCCACTGCCCGGCCACGTGTGGGGCGCGAAAGGTCTGGAGGAACTGCTTGGTCTCCTGATGGAGGTGGGAATACGTGTTGGCGAGGTGCGTGAGCTGAGCGGTCACCGCCCCGTTCGCAACCTGTCCCTGGGCTTCCAGACGGCCCAGGTGGGTCTCCACATTGGTGAGAATGTGGGAGAGTCCCTGGGGATGGGAAGACGACCGAGAGAGCCAGCACCCGGCGAGAAAGGCGAGCACAACGAGCAGCAATGATATGACTGTGAGCATCATGGAAGGAACCTCCTGAAAGCGGGTGAAGGAACATGACATCCCTAAGAGGGACACGAGACCCGATGGTGCTGGCTCCTCCGATGGACACAGTGAAACGGCAAGCGTCGGTAAGGGCCGACAGTACGCAGACCAGCGGCAGATCGAGCGGATGGACTCGTGGATGCGCCGCGCAGCTGATGTGGTGCTGCTACAGAACTGAGAGCCCCGGCACTCCGATGGTGCCTATTCGCAAGAGGGGCAGCACGGTAGTCCTGCTCACACCTGGACTCGTTCAGAGACGTAAGTTGGCAGTTGGCACGAGCGGAGGGACGAGAGCGGGTGTGGAATTCAGGGGATTGCGGGGAAAGATTTCGGCTCGATTGCAGATTCGGCTCGATTGGCAGAGATGACGAAAACGACAAGGCTGAGGGAAAGAACTCGTGGGATCAGCCGACTAAATCGGATCCAGCGGATGGGCGCGACATCATGGCTTCACTGGCAAACAATGCGCGTGGACGGATGAGGGTGGAACAGCGTCGGAGTTACCATTGCCGATCGATCAAAACCCATGGGATGACATATTCCGACGTCTCACCGATCCCCATGTCGCCCAAAGCTAATGGACCATGCGGAACGCACTCTCACCTTGGGTTCATCAAGAGAACACACGTTGTTAAAGGGAGCGACGTGCTCATGCCAGATCTCTCACAAAGTACGTGCCATGAAAACAAGGGAGCTACGACAACTCGCACGGGCATCAACCACTCAGGACGAAGGGTTCGCGTACTGGCTGACAAGACCCGCGAGGGTCATGTTTTGGGCGATCACGTCGTGAGGGATCAGGACATAGTTCCATGGTTTGCCGCCGTTGCTGAACGCGTGGGTTGTGGCGCGGCAGCACCAGGTCACGGCTGCTTCTTTCTTGGCGAGAACTTCCGGCGCGGTCATCTCGTTCTTGGCTTTGGGTTCCAGCATGTAGATAGAGTCTGCTGTCTCAGCCACAAAATCAGGCTGGTACTCATGCTGCGAGACGCCCTGCTTGTAGGAAATCTGGAATTGCGCTGCGGCAGGTCGAAACCACTTCTGCGAGTCTCGGTCCAGGATAATGGCCAGACGTCGTTCAGTGTCGGAGTCAAACTTCTGGACGGAATAGAGGCACCGCTGGAATCCACCAAAGAGCATCTGTGAGATCCGGCTCCGATCCTCGACCGTCTGACGAAAGTCCTGGACTGGATCCCCGTCCCTCGCCGTATACGCACTGGGCTTCAGATCGGTAAACCCTTTGCTTACCACTACGTCATAGCCTGTCGCCTTCTCCCACTGATGTTCCTGCATCTGCGCATGCACAAAGGCGGCGAGTTGCTTCTGATGGTAGATCAACACATTCCGTGCATCTTCTTCGGAGAGATAGGCACACAGATGCCGGACAAGCTGACCGGCGAGGTCATACAACAGATCTGCATGCTCATCGTAGGAAATGTCGTCAAAGTCAACGAGGCCTCGGACGAGATAATCCTCAAGCCGCTGCTCCGGCTGCATCCTCCCCCCAAAACTCAAGGTCTCCTGTTCATGCGTTCGAAGATGCTGGATCAGAAGGTCTCTCTCGACCGGCTGATAATGGATACTCGAACAATCCAAGGTAAACGCGTGAAATCCCGTCGTCACGTCACCCTTCGGCATCACAAGAATTCTTGGAATATCGATAGACTGCTGCACCACAAGTTGGGCCGTCTTCGCCACAATAGCGGCAATGCTCAGGGCAACGGTCATGCCGGGTAACGCCTGCTGACTGGGCGTCACCTGCTCTTTGACCTCCTCGATAATTTTGGCCTGAATCTCCGGCTGCAAGAGACAGGTCGAGGCAGGAAGGCTCTCATATTTCTGGATGACCTTGTACGCGACCTGGGCAATCCCTCGCTCCAGTTCCCCGACAAAGAACGGAGCAGTTTTGGCATTCCCATCAAGAGGGCCACTGAGAAAAGCCCCGTGCAATTGCTCTTCGATCTTCGACCGAGCGATCACTGTTCGCGTCTTCTGAAGGTCGGTTGTCGGATCGAGAATCACCTGCGTCAGACGGATCATGGAGTCGGGCTTGTTGGCTTCATCGATGATTTCCTGGAACCGGTCATGCGCCACAATGTTCAGGCGGTCCACGGTACTAACCCCAGTCCGCTTGCCATACGGAAGCCGCAGCCCGCGTCCAATGGATTGCTCAATCAACGTGCGTGCGTTGGCTGCTCGAAGCGGGACGATCGTATAGAGGTTCGTCACGTCCCAGCCTTCCTTCAGCATATTCACGTGAATCACGATCTCGGTCGGCTCGTCTGAGCTTTCGACGGCAAGCAGGCGCTGAACCATCTCATCCTCTTCTGCGCCCGTCTTGCTGGAGTCCACCTGAATCACCTTGTCCTTGTATCGCCCTTCAAAGAACTGTGGCGACTGAATGAGCTGCATGAGTTGTCCCGCATGCGTCGTCTCGCGAGCGATAATCAGCATGAAGGGCTTCACCACTCGTTGCCCTGTCTGCCGTGCATACGTTTCCAGCTCCACCTTCGTGTTCTCGTGGAGGCGCACACCATCTTCCAGCTTAATCTGCTCCAGTTGAGCGGCATTGAACTGGCTCGGATTGAAGTTCTTCTGCGTCACCACCGCTGGTTCTTTGACAAAGCCATCGGCCATCGCCTTGGCCAACGAGTAGTCATAAATTACGTTCTTGAACGGCACCGGGGCTTTGGGCGACTCCACAAACGGCGTGGCCGTGAGTTCCAACCCGAGGACTGGTTTGAGTTCATTGATGGCCCGCACACCAGCCGATGCCCGGTAGCGGTGAGATTCGTCCATGAGCAAGACCAGATCATCAAGGCCCGCCAAATACTCGAAATAGCTCTGCCCAATGTACTCAGACAGCCGTTTAATCCGTGGCGCTTTGCCGCCTCGCACTTCCGAGTTGATCTTCGAGATATTGAAGATGTTGATGTGCACCTCTTGGCCGAATCCAGGCAACGACGTGAGACGGGCCGCGACACCGGACTCATAGTTATCCCCAGTGATAATCGTCGGTGGCTCGGTCGCAAACTCGGCAATCCCCGTAAAGACGTACTTCAGCGTGTTCGGCGTAAAATCGGCGATGAGCTTGTTGTAGATAGTCAGATTCGGGGCCAGCACAAAGAAGTGGTTGATGCCGTGCGCGAGGTGCAGGAAGCTGATGAAGGCCCCCATGAGCCGTGTCTTGCCGACTCCGGTGGCCAGCGCGAAACAGAGAGAGGGAAACTCTCGCTCAAAGTCAGTGACCGTTGGGAACTCGCGTTGAATGGCGGCGAGGGAGGTCGTCAGGTCAGCGCCCTTCTTCGGCGGCACCATCTCTGTGACTCGGTCGAGGATCTCCAGCGACTGGCGCTGCGGGGGCCGTAAGCTCAAGCGTCCGGCTATGGCATTGACATGACGATTCACAGGGCTCTGCTCACTGTTCAGTCGGGGCCGACGTCTTGGAACTGACCTGAAATTGAACATCCATCGGGTTCACCGGAGGACGGCGTGTCGAGAGACACAGAACTTCAATGCCGACGACCTGGTTTGATTCATCATCGTCCACAATCACTCCAGGTGCGATTTCGTTAGACTCGGCCACAGGCATATCGACAAGGTGCAAGGGCAGAGCATCGGCCTCTTCATCGACGACGAGTCTCATCGTCTTGTTCTTCTCTGCTGATCCACCGCAACCGCAGCCTGCTCGAATCTCACAGCAGACAGAGCGGAGGTCGACGGCGCATGACAGACCCCCGCTTATGCCGTTTTCTTGACCCGTTTACTCGCGTGCAGCACCGTAAAGCCGATAATCGCTTCACCCTCATAGCGAACAATCACATCGTCGTCCGTCATCTCGCTGTCCGTAGCATAGCTGGGCTTCTTATAGTTCACATACAGCGTGTCGGCTTCGGTGTCGTACGTCAGCCAGACGGCATGCTGCGGAGCCCGGTTGACCGCAGGAATCAGCTTCAAATATTCCTGAAAGTCTGCTATGGCCATACCTGCCTCCTTTTTTCAAGGGACCGAACTCGACGGGTGAGAAACGCCGTGATGATGAAGCCATCGTCGTCCTGCTCTCGATACACAACCACGAGATGTTTCCCCGCCCCCAGCTCGCGGACAGCCAGGCGTTCCCCGTCGCCGCCAATCAAGATACGCTCTGGTTGCGAAACGGTCTCCACGACTTCTGAGCGCAACCCGGCAAGTTCACAATGCTCTTCAGTGATGTGTGCCCATCGCTCATCCGTGAGTCGAATAGGAACCCCGCTCTTGGAAACAACCCGATCGATCATCGTACGCTCATCAGCCGGTCATGACGAGAGACTATCCCCACACTATGACACATTCGTCCCACCTTCAAGCTAGCTCCAAATCCTGCTGCCCAGGTGGAACCGGTGCTTTGGGCAAGTTTTCGATCTTCAGGCTATAATCGTCATGGCCCCACTCGCAGCGAGAGAGCACAGTCTTCGGAATTTTCTTGATCGTGAGATTTGAATACTTATCCGCTTTGCCTCGGAAAGCAGCGCACATGACCAAGACGGAGCGACCATCTCCTACCTCATCGCTCAAAGCCTGCAGCTGATCGTGACTGAGATTTTGAGTAGTAACGTAGATAAAGTCGCGTTCGGTGGAATGGCCCTGCTGCCAATAGACCGCGTCACTCGGCTCATAGACAAAGCCCTCCAGCTTGCAGGCCGCTTGAGCGAGCATGGCGGAATTGTAGGCCTTGTTGATGACCCAGTTGCCCCACTTGTCCTTCTCCAGCAGCGACGGCGCGAGGTGGTAGTAGCGGAATCCGCCGCCACCCTTCCAGCCGACGGACTCAGTGATGCCGCCGTTATCCTCACCATCAATGACTTTCTTTAGCCTCGGGATGATGTGTGTGTGGCAATGCTCTCCCAATTCGATCATGATCCAGCGCCGGCCCATCTTTTGGGCTACCGAGCCGGTAGTGCCAGAGCCTGCGAATGAGTCAAGGACTAGGTCGGCAGGTTGTGTAGCAATGTCTAGAACGCGCGCAAGCAGGCGCTCAGGCTTTGGTGTGCCGAAGAGATCTGCCACCTGCCTGTCAGGAAACAGGTTCTTGAGTTCGTATTTTGCTTGCCGATTATGACCAGTTTCTTCTAAGTCCGCCCAAACTGTTGATGGCGGCAATCCTTTCATGTCAGCCAAGTAAGTGCGCCGACGAATACCTTTACCGTCTGGCGTGAACCGGATTTCACCTGTCTCGATCTTTTCAAGCAAAGTTTCCTTGCCCCATCGCCATCCATTGGCAGGGGGTTTGATAACATTGCCGTTTGGTGCCACAAGGTCAAACCTCAAATTGGGACGAGGCTTTGGGGAATTCAACGGATTTCCATCGAACCAAGGTCCTCGCGGATCATTATCAGGATTCCTGAAGTGACTTCTCTTTGTGTCAGAACTCGGCAATTTATTGGTTAGCCAGCCAGATGTTTTCGAGTAGACAAGTACGTAGTTGTGGTCCACGGAGAACTGCTTCGCGTCGTTGTTGCTGTTATCAGTTGATCGCCAAGCGATCGAAGCTACGAAACAGTCACGTCCAAAGACTTCATCGCAAAGAACCTTCAAATAGTGAGCTTCGTTGTCATCGATGGTAATCCAAAGTGAACCGTCTATCGCAAGGAGCTCGGATAGAATTTCGATTCGGTCGCGCATCATGGATAGCCAGAGCGAATGCTCGACCCCATCATCGTAATGAGTGAAAGCCGAGCCTGTATTGTAGGGCGGGTCAATGAAGATACACTTGATCTTGCCAGTGAATTCCTGTTCGAGCGCTTTGAGTGCCAGCAGGTTGTCGCCAAAGATGAGTCGGTTGTCGAACAGATCGTGATCGGTGACGCGGTGCGTCGCGTGGTAGGACTTCTCACGGTCCTCCAGCAGGATACGCGGCTCCAGCTTCGGCCGGCTCTCCTTCCCAATCCAGGTGAGTTCAAGTTTTGGCTTTTTGCTCATGCTCTGCTTAGGGACGTAATCATGGGTGTAATGTCTTCCGACCCGTACGTCAACTGTAATAGGTCGACGGACACGCCAGCGCTTTCTCAAAAGCCGCCATTTCTTCGTGAGATAAACGGCAGCCTTCCCGTGCGCTGTGGTTAGCCCGAGCCACTTTCAAACTGCAATGCTGATCAAAGAGGAAAATTCCACTGATCTGCGAAGGGGAAGCGAACAATTCATTTATAACGCCATGCTGTTCAGGCAAATTGCGACACAGATACTCCCTCAACGAAACAGGCGAGGTGTCTCCGGAAGGTTGGTTGGCAAATAGTTCATCCAAGGCCCATCCGATCGATGCGCTTCCCGTTCTCAGATCGGATATCACCGTCGAGAGACTGATTAGCAGTAGATTAGGGGCTTCCGGCAGGAGCTGGCTTTTGGTCATATCAAAACCAGGTGCAATTTTGTTGAACACCGTGGCGTACAGCCAGCGGCCCGGAGCGTATGCGTCCTGAGATTCGCAGAAGGCTTGGTTACTGTCTTTGGTGAGAACCTCCGTGCAGTGTCTTTCCCAGCGTCCTTTGGCAGCCGCAGAATCACCACGCGTCGTTATTTCGACGCCGACCGTGCGTTGCCCAATTCTGACCTTGGCATCGATGTTCCTGCCGTTCGGTAGTTTCCAATCGAGTGCATCTACAGTCAGAAATTTGCTCTTTAGTAAAGCGGCCTTGGCGAACACCTCAAATAATCCACCCATCCACGAGTTGCCATTTTCTTTTTCGTCTTTGAGGAACTTGCATATCTGTTTCTCGCCTTGGGGTGTTCTGTCCAGCACAATCTTCAGATCGTCATCGAGTGCATTGATCTCTGCTTCTGAAGCATTATTGAGAAATAGGAAGAAGGGCTGCCAGTAGGTCCACTCCAGATTCTTTGAGTCGTTACGCGAAATTTTCTCGGCGATATCTTCAATTCGGGCATTTGGGAAATACTGGCCGATAAGGCTCCCAGTTGGGCGGCGGACTAGTTTCTTGCGCACGGTCGCAATCATATCAAAGAAATACTGTTTGTCTCCTGGGGTCATGAGTGCCACAGGCTTACAAATAGACATTTCTTCCATGCCGTGAACTCAGTTACTTTTGATGCCAGCAAATTGTCTCCGAAGATGAGCCGGTTATCGAACAAGTCATGGTCAGTGACGCGGTGCGCGGCATGGTAGGACTTCTCCCGGTCCTCCAGCAAGATACGCGGCTCCAGCTCCTGCCGGTCCTCCTTGCCAATCCAGGTTAACTCAAGCTTGGCCTTGGGCATCGGTTCCACACATAAATAGTGAATACCACCTTCTTCATGGGGCCTTGTTGGAATCGTTTGAGGGTGTATCGGTGCTAGTTAGCTCCAGATGCCGCTTGACAAGAAATACGATAAATACGGCGGTCAGATTAAGAGATAACTCAGCAAGGCTTCGAGGGACTTCAATGACTGCCTCCCCCTGGCCGTGACCACCAGCTCGATTTCTAATGGTCGGCAAGCTCATCAATACCTGGTCGCCGAACCCAGATACTAGGCTCGTTGGGAAGCCTTCATAGAAGTGAGTAGTCTTCAGCTCATCGATCAGTGCCTTTGCGTTTCCATCTTGCCGATTCTGTATGGCCTTCAGTGCGCTCTCAAATGCCTTTGCCGCATTGTGAATTGCACCCTTGAAATCTCCAGCCGCAAGGTCATTGCGTGCTTCGATGAATTCTTGTAACGCGCCTTCAAATCGAGCGGCAACTAGCAACTCATGTGCCCGATGAAGTACGTGGATCTCAAGAAACTGAGAATCGAACTGAAAGAAGCTGCCATCACATAACAACCACGGACATTTTTCATCTTGAAAGGCTTCATTAATCTCTGCCTGGAAGTCCTTGGGCCGCTCCAAGGGACCTTGAGCGAACATCTCAACAACGTCCAGGACTTGGGATGGGTATGCACCCATTACGAACTCTTCCAGGTCAACTTTGCGTCTCTGTTCGCCTACAAAAGCTTCTAGATCATTCACGCCGTAAAGCTTCTTCAACTGGAAAGGTAAGGCGCGGAGCGTCGTGGTTTGATCAGTCCAATTGTCCGAAGGTATTGGATTGTAGTAGTAGGTCGGATTGTGCTCATTCATGATCAGCCAGAGCCTTGTACGAAGGCGTCGAGGTATCGACGGGCGAAGCTTGCCTGATCGAATCGCCTCATCGAATCGTTTTGAGAATGGACGAAAGCGCACATTACTCATTTGCGCCACCCGCGATCAAATTTGTCTCTATCTCCAGCTTCAGCCTCTTGTACTTTTCAAATCCAAGTGAGTTCGAGTTTTGTTTTTTGTGGGCTCATCTAAACAGTGAAGACTGGTCACTCTTCGGCGGCCAGAAGACCCCGATGACCACCCAGGAGTTAAAGGGAAATGTTGTTCCCATGAAGAAACGAGTGTCCTTGTCAGGTCGGCACATTTCATCAAGAAACTTTTGGCGAACACTGTTCGCTGCGGCATGACCATCTCCAAGACGAGCCGCTTCGTTCAGCCACAGTGCTCCTAGTTCCCAATCCTCAATCATGGCATTATGAGGCTTGTCGCTATCTTCACATTCGAACACATAGGAGAATTTGAAGGGGATCTTCCTGAGCGGCTTCTGCGGGATGCCGAAAAGCTTGAGTTGATCGAACAGGGCTTGCCATTCCGGTTTCCATTCCGAATCAGCATCCTCCACCTTCAGGTCCAATACCCTTGTTGGCCGAACGACGCCAAGAGAAATCTTGCCCGTATTATAGAGGCCATGAAGTTGATTCACGGTATACACGGGCAACCGGTCGATGATGGCTCGCCTTTCGCTCCAGGCATTCTTGGTCGACAGCGGTTCGCCGACCATACGGATTGAATCGAGGTTCGGCCGGCGGCTTTCTTTCCGTTGGTCATTGCCGGCGCCATACGGTAACAGATCTACTTGAATCCATTGATACTTCCGAAATTGCTGGTGCGTCGGACGATAGCGGTAGTCAACGGGATAGAGTCGAACCCACTCTCCCGACTCCGTTACCCCTGCGGTGCACACCGATTCCTGGTGTCCGCGAGAGGGAAGCGGATAGGTGATCACCGTGATGAGAACCTTGGTGCGCTCGAATGAGTCCGTCATCGAGGGGTCGCCAAATGCTTAATCGGAAGACCGGTCAGCTTGGCAAGGGCGGTTGCCAGATGCGAGCGGTGACAACACTCGGGATCGGCTTCCATGCACACCAACACGCTCGGGCGGGTCACTAGAATCTCGGCCGCTTTCTGAACGGTCGCTGCCTGGCGAGGCAACATGTCGCGTCGATACCGATCAAACAGCGCCTGGTAGTCCGAGGGGACATCTAAACATGTTCGACTTTCGGCGGGAACTCCCAGCTCTGGAAAATGGCGGTACTCGATTCCCAGGTACGTGCACAGTCGCAACAAGGTACTCTTGTGAAACCCATACCGACGCGAGACTGGATTATTGCGAACATCGACGAGGCATTGGATGCCTGAGCGCACCAAGCGGTCGAGAAACCCATCGACCATCAGTCCTTCATATCCCAACGTATGAACCGCCGGGGTCGCGACGGGCCTGGCCTGAGCGCGCTTATGCTCTTCCTTACTGTTCACTGTGAACCAGGGGTACCGAGCGTATATCGATGCAAGCAGTGGCTCTAAAGAGATGTTCCCGTACTTTCTCATGACATCAGCCGCATCGCGTTCGATGGCAACCGGCAAGGCGTGAACGGTTTGAACCCCGTCGTGAGTCAGATTCCATGTATTGCCGTTAGGCTCTATGATAAAGCCATCCCGAACCAAGGCGCTTATTTCTCGTGCGAGGGAGAATGAATAGGGGCCGTAATGGTAGGGAACAAACTGATAGAAGGTGTCTCCTCCGTGTGACGGGGTTTCTTGGGCAAGAAGGAATGCCCATTTGGTCAGAAGAAGTCGCGATGCCGATCCTCCAGCCTGCTTCAACATGAACAAAATGGTTTTCTGACGGTTCAGCACATTGAGAGCCTCGGCGGCTGCCATTCGCGGTCAGGTTTTCGGAAAGTCTGTGCTTCAGACATGGACAGGCCCTTATCTTGTCGGCCAGTGAATTTTAGGACAGCACGCTGCAAAAGGAAAGCTCTCGTGCTGTCGCATCTTAGTGAAATGCAGGGTATGACCGAAGATCAGTCGGTTGCCGAACCGGTCGTCATTAGTAATACGGTGCGGCACATGATAGGACTTCTCCTGGCTGGCCTGCCGCGCCGTGCTTGGCGCAGGCGGGTCCTCCAACAGGATGCGCGGCTCCAGCTTCGGCCGATTCTCCTTCCCAATCCAGGTGAGTTCGAGTTTGGCTTTTGGGGTCACCCTTTTCCCTCGTGACCGATCAGCCCCTGAGCATCTTTATCGTCTAGCTCTAGTTTAGGCGGCGTACTTTTGACTCGCTTCTCGACCTGAGCAATGTGCTCAGCGGGATTTATCTTTTCTGGGAGAGTGCCGCCAATGCGTTTGATGGCCTCCCTCACTTCTTTGCCAACCTGTTCGTGGGTTTGGATGGCGACGTGCTGACTGCCGACACCCTCTCTTGCCAGTTTATCGCGTGTTTGTGTCATCCTGAATTGATTGGCGGCTAGCTCCGTGGTGTCCATTCGGTCCATCAGTTGCTCATTCTTCGGGATGCCCTTGTGCTTTTTAATCGCCTCATTTCCCAGTCCACCATAGAGTCCTTTATAGCCTGCATCATGAAACACACCGAACATCTTATCCTGCACACCGGCATGACGGGCGGCCCCCCGACAATGCTTTAAACTCCTCGGAGGTGTGCTTCCACAGCTCCAATCTTTCCAGATCTCTGGCTGGCCGCTCGGACAGTTCCTGGCGGCGTGTTTGAACGGCAAAATATTTCTGAGCAAAGGGGATCTCCGGCTTGCGTGGGTCGCCGTTTTGGGCAATCAGGTAACAGGTAAAGCGGGAAAGGTGAAAGTCGGGAACTTCCCTCGTACTCCCCGATCCAATCGTCACCATTTTGCCGGTGCCGGCAAAATGGTTGGCAGGCTCATTTCCCGATTGTTTGCACGAGGTTATCGCTCTCGTGACCGCATCCTCGAAACGTCTCCATTGGCTATAACCGAGCAGTGGCTGAAGATCGCAGGCACTCCAATACTCGCCTCCATGCTCATTCAGAAGTTTCAGGATTTCAAAAGATTTGCCACCCAGAACAGGCAGATTCTCTTCCGTCATGACGGCTCTCCTTTTTCCAGCCCATGTTCCGCTTCATTGGCATCGACATATTGGATCGCCCCAGCAAGCTGGTGCTCCTTCCTTATCCAGGTCAGTTCAAGCTCGACCTTGGCGTTTCGATTGATTACGAAAGAAACTTTCTGGTTCGTGCGGTCCAGTATCCGGGCTTCAGGTGCATGACCACCGCGGCATAGATCGTGTCGGCCAGGGCTTCCGGGCTAAAGAGCAGCTTCACCAGCCGAGATCCTTGCGAATCTGTGTGAACGCCCGTGCAGCAGGAGCCCCCCTCCCGCTCCCCGCTCCACCAGGCCGAGAACCGGCGCTCCGCTTCCTTCATCTAGGCTTCTTCGGCCTGGGTCAATGGTGTACGTGCCAAGCTCCGCATCAGTCGTTCGGCGAGCGCTTCACGTTCCCTCACCGGCAGGCGAACGGCCTTGCGTTCGAGTTCAAGCAATTTTTGACTCATCGCTTGTTCCTCCGTTGGGTTGCTCGGTCTCGTGGTACGCCGCGTGGTTAGGACTTTTCTGGGCCTACGGGCAGGATGTGGGCTCCAGCTTCGGCCGGTTCTCCTTGCCGATCCAGGCGAGCTCAAGTTCATGTTTCTTGACATTTAATGCCTTCAATCAATCGCCAACACGGGCGCGAATACGTGCTTGTTCTCTGATTCGTGCCTGTATCTGTGTATACAACTGGACTTCCTGATTCTCGCGGTCACTGACTGTGACAACCAGGGCATAATCTTCCGATTCCTTGCAGAGGGGCGTTCCCCAGTCCTTGTCCTGACGGGTGACAACAATGAACCATTTGTCGTTTGGCGATAACTGCCGGTATGTCCATACGGACGACTGTACCGTCCCTTTTTCACGCTCTTGTGATGTGATTTGGCGGTTAGCCGACGATGCGTCTGGAATGGTTTTCCCCACATCTTTTTTCAAGGCTTGATTGAAATGTCGTTGCACCTCCGCTAACGAGCGCCCCTTCACCAATCGATAGCAGATTTTTGTCGCAATGTAGTCGACGCGAGTGGTTCTAACTGGTGGACAATAGGCCATGGTAACTCGCAGTTGTCGCCTCGCACGATGGCTGCGCAAGAAGGATTCTGGCAATGGCAGTTCGTAGAACTGGTGCGAGTCGTTCAGTATGGTGTCCTCCGCCAGCAGCACGACTTCGTAATCCGTCGAGCGAAACAGAGTGTCGGCATTCACTTTGCCATAGCCAACCACATCGCGGACACGCTCTTGAAGAGCTCTCGGAAATGCGGTTCGGCAAGCCTCCGGAATATCAGCATGATTGACCAGCACTGCCCTGAGTAAGTTCGCCGAGGCATTGGGATAGAGGTTCAGTAGCCGACCGGCAAGATGAGTAATATAGGGTGCGGCGAAGCTTGTACCAGATATGTCCTTGAACAAGGTAGTGCCGAAGAAGGTGTGATTAAGGGTCAATACCCCAAGGCGGCGATAAACCTTGCGCCACTGTTCCCCTTGGCTTCGCATGGGTGAGGCCAGGTTGCCGCCATGGGCCATCAGCTCTGGCTTGAAGGCACCCTTCAACGAGGGGCCGTGGCGAGTGAAGGGCGACGGTTGATCTTCCGTGGCAGGACTCAGTTCATTGACTTCACGGTCCCCATAACGCTGCTCGGCTTCTGTTGCGGTATGATTCGCCAATGAGCCCACCGTAAGCACATTCAATGCGGGCGCCGGGTCGATGATGAAAGACTCATCGGCAAGAAGATATTCCGGATACTCCGCTCGCCAGTCTGCCTTGGGCAAGGTTTCGGTACCACGAAAGTTTCCTGCTGAAACAACGAACAGTACATTGTATTCCCGAGCCAAACGATCAAGCGTATAGGCAATACCCTGAATGTGTCGGCCATCATAAGGCGCGGACTCATTCCCGAGTGAGACATTGAATATTCGGCAACCCAGGTCACCAGCAAAATAGGAAACCGCTTTTTCCAAGCATTGTTCAATAGTTATAGTGTCGAATACCGCCTTGTCATCACCATCGGGCGCTTTCATCATGACCTTACCGCTGTACAGCCAGACTTCAGGCTTCCAGTGGCTCATGGCAAGACATTCCTCCAGATTTCCGTAAAGTACAATGCCGGCTACCGCTGTGCCGTGACCAGCGTCGTCTTCAGCCCCCTGCCCATCGACGAAGTTCTCTGCTTCGCCGAAGGCCGATCTCAACAAGGGATGATTACTGTTGACGCCACTATCGAGAACGCAAATCTTCGATGCGCCCGGAGCCGGAGCTGGAATCTCGCCCGCGTGCGGGTCCAGGGTCACGTCTATTTGTTGGTAGGTGATCCCAGTACGCGGAGGAAGATCTACCTGCCGGACATCACGATGCTCAAGTAACAGATTGGCCTGCGCTTGGCTTACCTCCACTCGGTATAACACCAAGCTGTCACGGTTGACACGATCGACTCGGCGGATCGCCTGCACGGACAGCCACTGCTCGAATTGCTGGATGGTTTGCAACCGTTCCGGACTGTGCTCCAAGCCGACCGGCCACAACTCCACATCCAGAACGAATGTTTCGGACTCAGGGAGATTAAATTGCTTAAGTGCCCAGCTTTCACGGTCTTTCCGGCTCCAATTGCCTACGCCATCCAGAGCGAGCAGTATTTGACGGTAAGACAATTCGTCACCTTCAGCAACGCCCAGCCTTGAAAGATGGTCAGCGAATTCCGCCAGTCCCTGTTCCGACGCAAAAACCACGCAAACCGTCTTGTCCTCCTGGCTTATGAATTCAACGCCATGCTTCTTGATATTGCTAAAATCGAGATTGCCGGAATAGTTGAGTTTGAGTATGACTCGACCATCTTCTGTGCCAGGTTGTGTGCGTGCTTTTTCTACAGCTTCAGCTAAAGCCACCACGAGAGACTGCCCATGTGCGCGTGGATCGGTTCTTTTTATAGGTGGGATCTTACGATCAATCTTGCGTCGGGCATTGATGAGCTGCTCTTTCTCAATGCGAAGGTGTTCATAAACGCCTGCCATTGATTCTCCCCTCGTCCCTTAGTTCACGGGTCGCAATTCTCTTTCTCTGGCCTGAACCAAGTCTTTCAAACCAAGAAATTCCTGATTCCGCAGAATCATTCGCTTGATGGCGCGACGGACAATCCGCTCAACGTCGGCAGGACTCAAACCTTGGAATAGCTCAAGGACATCCGGCGAATCCAGTTCAAACTGGCGACGCACACCACGCAGTTTCAATTGCAGGACTTTTGTCAACAACTCAGCGGAGGGCAAGGGGAACTCCAGCATATCATCAAACCGCCGCCAAACAGCGCTGTCCAGAATTTGCTCATGATTAGTGGCAGCAATAATAAGGCTCGCCCCCCGGTAGGCATCCATCATCTGAAGAACGGCATTGACCACGCGGCGAAGCTCGCCATGCTCAGCATTATCGGCGCGTTCCTTACCTAGAGCATCGAACTCGTCGAATAAGGCAACAAGCGGATACTGAGCGATGAAATCAAATACCTTGCGAAGATTTGCTGCTGTTTCGCCGAGGTATGAGGAAACAAGCGCATCCAGGCGGACGATAGCGAGTGGCAACTCTAGCTCACAAGCGATGACTTCCGCCGCTAGGGTCTTCCCGCAACCAGGAGGACCAAAAAACAGCACTTTCGAAGATGCCTGCAAACCATAGGTGTGAAGAACATCCTGGCGGCGATGCTCCTCTAGTAACTCCTCAATCGAGGCTTGCCCCGCTCGTGAAGTAACCAGTTCTTCCAAGGACCGCTGTGGATGCCGAACATCCAAGAGGGGTAGCCCACGCTCCTTGTCCGTAGGTATAGCGGGCATCAGGCGCGATAGAGCGCTTGAGGAAAGCGGCTTAGCGTGTCCGTATAGAGTCTGTTCAAGATCGTTTGCCAGTAGATGATGCTGCTTTTCACGCTCTTCTTGAATAATAGCTTCCGATGCCTGACGAAAAGCGGCTGTATCCCCATTGGCACCTGCCTTAATCAACTGTCTGAGTATCTTGCCACTAGCCATCGGAATCTCCTGTGAGTAGTGAAGCGCAGTTTACTATCTCCTGCAGATCAGGGACAGAAAAAGTTAGACAGCCTTTGTATTGAGTGCCGTTATGCCCGATATTCATGCGCCAGTCTCACCTCACCTGCCAACGAACGGAAAATAGCTGCTTTGAGCTTACCTTTTGTTGCAGCTTGCCCTCAATCTCGTTGATCAGCTCTCCGCGCCGACGATCGATCTCGTCTTGGGCATCGAACAGAGCTCTGCGCCGCTTGCCGCGTTCTGCTTCGATTGCCTTGATTTGCTTTTGACCGGCCAGCTTCTCTTCCAACGTGGGGGCTGCCACTGCGGCTCGCCTGGCTTCTTTGATTTGCCGGTCGAATTCCTTGATCTCTCGCTCTAAACCCACTTTCAAGTCGTCGGCCCAGGCATCCAGCTTCTCGGCCTCGATCTCAAAAAATTCCGCATTGCGCTGTGAGATGTGGCGGCGAATGGCGTCCTGACGTTCTGCTGTCCGATTACTGAGCATTGGATGCTCAATGGAGGAGTTCACGGGCTGAGTGACTGTCGCAGGCAGGGAGAATAGCCGACGGACAGCTTCCTCATCCAATGCCTCGCCGTCGTCGGTCACTCCCGTGGCGATGAGGTAGTCCTCGGCTTGATCCAGCGCTTCCACGGTGAATAGAGAAAGAGCCAGGACCCCGGCCTTGCCGACAAGCGGCTCCACCACACTGACTTTGCCGTCATGTTTGCCATACTCGAAAGTCAGTTCTGCTGGATCGAGCGTGCGGTTCTTCGCCTGCTCCAGAATATGTTCTGCCAGTGGATGAGCCAGGCGATAGAGATGCGCTTCCCCGGATCGCCGAGGTAGCTCATAGAGACCAAGGGGAATGTCTCCTCCTGCCTGTGCGCCCGCCTGCTTTGACTCGGGCAGGTCGCACGCAGACAGGCGGAAGGGACAGGAATTGAGTCGGAACGAGCTATCCGAAATGAATTCGGCATGATCGCGCAACTCAAAGCGCGTGAGTTGCATCAAGATACGCTCGTATCGATTCAGATATAGCCGTGAGCTTTCGTCGCTCACTCGCAGCTTTTCCCGCACCTCATCATCGAAGTGTTCGAACAGGAGCTGGCGGGCACGGGTCATGGCTTCGTCGATCTGGGTGCCAAGCTCGCTCTGAAGCTGATCAAACGAGGACTTAATTTCCTGTGGGGTGCGACACCGTTGATAGATGTCAACAATCCGCTTTTCGAAATCCACACCGGACTCAATCGCATCCAGCACTTCATCGCTGGCCCCGAAGACGCCCTCGAACAACTTGAATTTCTCGGAGAGCAGGCGAAAGACATGCTGATCGGCTTCGTTGTTCTGATTCAGGAAGTTCACCACGACCACATCATGCTTTTGCCCGTAGCGATGGCACCGACCGATGCGTTGTTCGATACGCTGGGGATTCCACGGGAGATCATAGTTCACGACCAGCGAGCAGAATTGGAGGTTAATGCCCTCGGCTCCGGCTTCCGTGGCGATCATGATCTTGCCCTGGTCCTTGAAGTAGTCCACGAGAGCCGAGCGCAGATCAGCAGACCGCGATCCGGTAATCCGATCTGTGCCTTGATGCCGCTGGAACCATTCTTGGTAGATGTCCTTCGATCTCGGATCGTTGTTCGAGCCGTTGAAAAGAACGATGTGGTCTTTCCAGGGACTATCGGCAAGCACTCGGAGGAGATACTCCTGCGTGCGGCGGGATTCGGTAAAGATAATGGCCTTCTGCGCCGCGCCCAATTCAGCCGCTTTGCCAAAGGCCGTTCGCAGGGCGGTGAGAAGCGCCTGACCTTTCGCATTGTGAGTGATCGACACGGCGAGCTTCCGGAAGCCGTCGAGATCGTCGATTTCCTGTTGAATGGCTTTGCGGTCGGCCTCGGTGAGGGCTTCGGGAGGGGCTTCCTCCTCTTCCCACTCTTCCACCATCTCGTCCAGCGCCTCGAAGTCTTCCTCCAGGGCTTCTTCGAGAGGGTTCGGCCCTTCGGCAAGCAGAAGGCGTTCGCGGAGGCGCTGGCTCATCGAACCCAGCGCGCCGGCAATTGCGAACGAAGACGACGCCAAGAGTTTGCGGAGGACGAGCGTCATCAGAGACCGTTGGCTCGACGGGAGGGCCTGCAAATTGTCGCGACGGAGATAGTCGGACACTAAATGGTAGAGCCGATCTTCGCTTTCCCCCGGCGTAAAGGGCTGCATCATGGGGAGGCGTTTGGTGTAGCGCACATACGGCAACACCTGCCGACGCAAGGTGCGTTTGCAGAGCGGCTGCAGACGGGCTTTCAGGATGTCGAACGTCGGCTTGCTGTGCAGATTGGCGAACTGTTCACGGAAACTTTTAAGATCGCCGAAGATGCGATCGTCGACCACACTGACTAGCCCATACAGTTCCAGCAATGAGTTCTGCAACGGTGTGGCGGTGAGGAGCAACTTGGGCGAGTCTTTGAGGGCCTGCTTCAGGGTGTTGGCGATGACGTTGGTCGGCTTGTACACATTGCGCAAGCGGTGGGCTTCGTCGATTACGACGAGGTCCCAGCGCATGAGGCTGATCTCTGCTGCTTTGGTGCGGGCGAACTGGTAGGAGCAGATGATAATGTCGTCGCATTCGAACGGACGGACATGGCCCTGACGCACGGTAGCGTTGTAGGACTTGGTTTCCAAGATGCAGCAGGGCAAGAAGAACTTTTCTTGAAGCTCCTGGTGCCACTGCTTGCGAAGGTTCGACGGCGTGATGACCAGGACGCGTCGCTTCCGCTCCGCCCACTTCTGGGAAAGCACCAGGCCGGCTTCGATGGTTTTTCCAAGGCCGACTTCGTCTGCGAGGAGAGCCCCTTTCGAAAGCGGCGATCGAAAGGCAAAGAGTGCGGCCTCAATTTGATGGGGATTCAGATCAACCTGTGCGTCAACTAGCGCGCTAGCCAGCTTTTCAATGCTATCCGACGGACAGCGCTTGGTCAGTTCGTAGGCGAAATATTTTGAGTGATAGGCAGTGAGCATGAAAGCACGCCTTCAAGATGAGCTGACCTTGCTCCAGACAGGGTTTATTCACGATTCTTGGGCGGGGGCAAGCATACAACTCTTACCTAGAAGCTTCAAACGACTGCTGATCCGAATACGGACTGGACAAGAAGGGTGGTTTTCGTTGAGGAATAGGGTTTATCTTAACGGGGAATACTGTCGCTTGTTCCCCCAAAACGATGCCCACATCTAGATCCGAACGCACTTTTTGTACACCGCCTATATAGGCGGTGGCATTCCTAAGTGCTGGTAAAACCTCAGGGTGGTTGCAAAGGGTAAAGATCACAACTCGTTGATAATATTAATATTCACATGCCTTGCCAAGGCGAGGGTCGCGGGTTCAAATCCCGTTTCCCGCTCCAGTTTAATTTTTCTGTTTTTTTTCGGTACTCGACGTCTCTTCCAATCGTTTTTGATACACACACTCACAGATCACTGGCATTGGTAATGATGTGTCGATTAGGGCACATTGACAGATATTTTTCTTCTCAGTACCCTGCCTACAGTAATTACTCCACATACGACTTTCAGAGGATGGACACGCGTATGCGCGCACGACTCTCAGAATTTAATCCTCAGTCTTTTTCCTTTCACACCGATCCGGTTCTCATCCTCAACGAGTTTTGGTCGCCGGAGGAGCGAGCGCGGTTTCGTGCGGCAATGGGCCACCAAAAGTGGACCTCGCTCTCAGACCTGCCCGAGACCTCCCACGCGTTTCCCAATTGTGGGAACTGGGCCAAAGCCCAAATCCAGGCTGCCGAAGCGTCGCTCCTCATGAACCGCTTGGCGCTGCCTTGCGTCATCGACTATATGGAATCCTTCCCCCAGATAAAAGGCCGACACGTCAGCTTCAACTACTACTCGTACGCCATGGGGGACTGCCTCTCTCTGCACGACGATACCGATCAAGGCTACGGTCCTGCCCCGGGGGTTCTTCCCCCAACTCGCCGACTCGCCGTGGTGGGCTATTACCATGAGCGCTGGGAACCCAACTGGGGAGGAGAGTTGTTAGTCTATGAGACGAGTCCAGGTCCGGCGGGCACGAAAAGGCTGGGCGTCACCCACTGTATTATTCCAGAACCAGGCAGTTTGGTGATCTTCTCCGTCCCCAGGGTCCACCGTGTGGCCCGAGTGGACCCCCTCGCAGGGATAAATCGACGACTCTCCACCGCAGGATGGCTCATGACCGAGCACTGAAGAGTCATACCTGCAACAGGGGATCGTTACTCTCGCGGGAGAAGGCGAAGATCGTCGATGAGTTGCTGGAGATGGGTCAGATCAGCAGACGCTGCTGGATGCCCACCAAATCGAACCCGACAATACGTTTCGGTGAAGGTGGTGACGAGCGGACCAGCCTGTGTCCATTCACGAGATACCCACTCCGCGTACTCAAGAGGTCCCATTTTTTCTCGCTTCCGAATGCCTTTCTGTTCCAACACCTGCAGGAGACGGCGATAAAGTCTCACGACGGCACATGCCGAATCGGTCAATCCCCTCACGCCATGCCCCCGTTGCTCCACCCACCGACCATAGGCTCGCCATGCACTGACCGAAACCACCAACACGATGACCCCAAGCCCACCGATCAGCCCCACATGGCCTAACTGCCCACTCTCGCCCGCAGGCCCAGAAGTGTTGTTGTTTAGGCCGAGCCCGACACGTAACTCCTGGCTAATTACCTGGATCGTGTGCTGGAGCGTCTGCCTCCACGCATTCACGTGTCCGACGATGGCTAGCTGATCACGCTCGTTGTACCGAATGACAAATTGGTCCCAACGAAGTCGTGAGGAATCCACTGCTGTGGAAAGCATTTTCCAGAGCGACACCGGTTCGCTCGACCCTACGCTCGGCGTCGCATCGAAAGTCACCCATCCCGAGTGCGGAAAGTAGACTTCTACCCACGCATGCGCATCACGCTGACGCACGGCATAATACTGACCGTACTCGTTCCATTCCCCCGACAGAAACCCTGTGACAAGCCGAGCCGGCACCCCCTCATGCCGCAACAAAACCACCATCGCGGTCGCATAATGCTCGCAGTACCCGGTTTTTCGCTTAAACAGGAATTCCTCGAGTGGAGACAGCGCGCTCTCATTCTGCACATCCAAACTATACCGATAGTCTTCCAGTAGAAACTTCTTCACGGCCAGCACTTTCTCATAGGGTGTCTGCGCCGACGCCGTTACCCTTCTCGCCAGGTCTTCCACTCGTGGGGAGAGATGAGGCACTTGGAGATATTGTGTCGCTAGGGCATCGGCATAGTGTTCACTCAGAGCATGTCGATCGATGTCCAATAAACGGGTGGGCGACGAACGCGCCGTATACTGAAGGCGCGTGCTGATCGGGTAAGGGAGCGACAGCCCGCCCATGGGATCGGACTGAAGAGCAGGGAACGGCCCTTCCACCTCGTCCACCATGGGAGCAGCAAAAAGGACAGACACCCCCGAGGCTTCGATCAGGATGTCTTGCACCAGCACCGGCTGCTGCTGGTTCTTTCCTGTCATGATTGGTTGCGTACCGACCCGGTACCGAGTTTCCCCAGAAACGGGGACAATTTGGCGACGACGCAACGTATTCGTCCAGGCCCGCCCATCGTAGTAATTGTAGGCCGCCCCGCGGAAATACAACGGCTCCATCGCAGGCCCTGCAGGCCCACTCAACTGCACTCGCATCACTAACGTTTCATCTTGCTTAATTGCCCCAATTTGCCCGAGGTCCACCGTTTCTGAAAACCCTGATACGCGATCCCCACTTCGCCCGACGCTCTGGAAAAAACCTCCCCCCACTCGCGGCGCAATAAAAAATAATACGAGGGTCAACAGGAGCACGATCACCGTCACCCCGTGGAGAGGAGGAAACGCTGTGACGGCGCACACAGGACCCGACCGCTCCGCGACACCGACCGGGGATCGGGCATCGAATTCGTCACCACACTCACGGCCTACATGCGAGAGCGCCAACACACGGACCACCCCGACAACGTAGAGCACGAAAATCACCGCGAACCAAAAGTCGACGGTCAGGACCGCAGCCGCCAACAACTGCAACAGACTAATCACCGCCAGCTGGAGACAATCCTTCCGGGAGGGCAACACGAACAACTTACTGCACATCAAGGCGATCAGATACCAAGAGCCCGCCTCCAACACATCCTGCGAGACCCAGAGAATGTCCGCCACCAAGAGCGCAAAGGCCATGAGCATCAGCACATTCCACGTAGCCCTTGGCAACTGAGTCAGCCACACCCCCAGTCGCCACCCACGGTCGGCGGACATGCTCAGCAGTAACGCTGCCACGCCCACCAACGCCACGACTTGGGGCAATCGGCTAGTCGAGAATAGGGCCGCGAAGCCAAGGGCCGCAAGAACCGTGGCGGCCCGTCTTAGAGCTACAAGATATCCGGCGACTTCCATGATTCCCACTCAGACGACAGAATGACCTGTGCGGGACTGGCCCACACGTCTTGCATACAATCGACTTGGCTCATTGGGCAGACGACAAAGGTTGGGCCCTCATCACGTCGAAACCGTCTTGCCCCTGCCCCCATTCTTCTCGCCCCGGAGAGCCCAGCCTCACAAGCCGGCGACACAAGAGCCAGCTCCCGGAGCACACGCTCACGGTGGGCGGGGCCGCTGCCATAGGGAATGTCCTTCTCCCCTAGAGAGACCTGTACTTCAAACCCGCGTGCAAGCATCGCGACCACTAAGGAGGCCGCGATACTGACAACCTGCTCAAACTCGACGGGTACACGCCTTGGCATCAATACATCGTTCTCATAGCCGCCCGGCAACCAGGTCCACACCGCGATCGTGACCCGGCGTTCCGTCTCCACCTCTGTTTCCTGCACCATCAGTTCGTTCCGTCGAGCCGTCGTTTTCCAGTGCATACTTCGCGCGCTGTCCCCAGGATGGTAGAGCCGGAGGTTATACAGCGCCAAACCCTGTCCCCGCCTGGAGCTCGCACGATCACGCCCAATGGCGCTGAACTGTTCTGCCAGGCACCATGGCACCTGGCGCACCTCGGGATACACCATCACCTCGCCCTTCAGAGGCAAATAGAGAGTCTTCGTCACCAGTCCAAAGGGGAACCTCGTCCGAACTGAAACACCCTCAACCCGATGCACCCCTCGCCGCGTGAAGCAAAGGGAGGATCGAAGCTGAACGATTCCCTGAGCCGGCAGACAACCAACCACCCCAGTGAGCCTCTCCTCCCGCCCCTCCATGACATGAGCGACATGGAGAGAGTATGAGGCCAAGCGTCGCTTGCTATTGGTCAGCGTGAGAACTGTTGGTGCGCTCTGATTCACAAAGACGCCTGTCGGACAGCGACGGCTCACGGTTAATCCAGCCAAGGCTTGCTCGGACAGCACCCCGGAGACGATGAGGAGGCTGAGCATCGCCGCCAACAAGAGGTACAGGAGATTGTTGCCCGTATTGACCGCCGCCAACGCCATGGCGAAGAGGAGGGACAGAAACACCGTGCCGTCCGTGGTCAGTTGCATCCGACGACGGAACAATCGCCCACGCTGAGGAATGAGTCGCTCGAAGAACGGCATGGACGATCCCTTCGCCCTTCGGTCCACTCTCAGCACCCATCGCGCAAAACACGAGGGCCCGGGATCGGACCATGATGATAGGTACAAGGAGGCTTAGACTGGAACCGGCACGAGGTCCAGAATTTCTCGGATCACCAATTCCGACGCACTCGAGCCAGACCCATCACCACCGTGTCCGCTCTTGAGCGAAATACGATGCGGGAGCACCACCGGCGCAAGTTCTTTAATATCTTCTGGCAGACAATACCGACGCCCCCTGACATAGGCCAAGGCTTTGGCCGCCCGGGTTAACGACACGGCCCCACGGGTACTCACGCCCAACGTCATCAGGTCCGATCGGCGCGTTTCCTCAACGATCGACAGCAGATAATCGAGCAGCACCTCATCCATGTGCACTTGCTCTACCTCGTCTTGGAGCAGAACGACCTCGTCCGCCGTGAGAACCGGTATCAGTTGCTCAGCTGGGTGGAGAGTCGTCTGGCGGGTCAAGACCTCCTTCTCGGCCTCGCGATCCGGGTAGCCAATGTGCACACGCATGAGAAAACGGTCCATTTGCGACTCGGGCAAGGGAAAGGTCCCATGGTGTTCACCGGGATTTTGCGTGGCGATGACCATGAAAGGTTGAGGAAGCGCGCGGGTTTCATTATCCATAGACACCTGCGCCTCACACATCGCTTCCAAAAGACTGCTTTGGGTCTTAGGCGTCGTGCGATTGATTTCATCCGCGAGCACAATATTCGCAAATATCGGTCCGGGCATGAACTCAAACGCCTGCTTTTGCCGATTAAACACAGAGATGCCCAGAATGTCGGACGGCAAGAGATCGCTGGTGAACTGAATACGGCGAAAGGAACAATCAAGCGACCGCGCAAGGGCCTGCGCCAAGGTCGTCTTGCCCACTCCCGGCACGTCTTCGATCAGGAGATGGCCTCGGGCCAGGAGGCTGACCACCGCCCACTCCACGACCTGGGACTTCCCTTTGATCACCTGTTCGATATTGGCCTTAAGCTTGTCGATTTTGCCGAGTGAATCCATAAGACTCCTCATCCTTCCCTATTGGCAAAGGAGGCCTCATCGCGGGCCCTTCATATGCACTTGGATCACTCTAGCTGAGGGGACAAGGTGGGTCAATTTCGGGAGGATATCGCCTTCGTATTACTACGAAAGGCTAGGACGGCGTCACAGCACACGTGAATCGGGCACCAACACGAGAGCCCAGGGCGGCTCCTCTTCGGTCATATGCGCAAAGAGCCGCGCCGTGGTCCCAGCCGGCATACCGGCGAACAACGCACCACGACGAATCTCAACATACCGGAATCGATAGGGGCGAACTACCATCTGTGCCGACGGAGGCAGCACTCGTGGCATGATCGTGCGAAGAGCTGTCAAGTCTGAGAGCCGCACGGCACTGCCCACCGGCACCGCTTGCAACCGCCGATAGAGATCGCCGAACACCTGATTGAGATCTTGCGTCTGAAACGGCACCTGGTTCGGGCGAACACGGTCATCCTCGACCAACTGCGAGAGCAGTTCCCAAAACACTTCGTTGTCAATGCCGCACAGCACAGCCACATCGCCCGTATTGGCTAGGAGCTCAAATAGCGCCAGGGGACCACGGACTTGGAATTTCCAGGGTGGAAACAAGAGGGATCGTCCCTGATGCCGAACCTCCAACGCTTCCTCGCCATCCGCCAGCACGAATCGGAAATCGCCTTTAACCCGTCTGAGATATTCATCGATGACCACCGAACCAAGACGTCCTGGTTCAAAGGCGAAGGTCGGATTCGCTGGTGCATGGCACGTCACGATACTGTAGCGAGGGAGCACGCCGGAGAGTTGATCTAGCGCAAACATGTCATACCCGCCCCAGAATGCAAAGTGACCCCCGTGATCGGCGCTTCCGCCCCCCCCAGACTGAAGATTCTTCAAACGTACCGCGTCCGCATGTTGAGTCCCGCCCCATCGCGACCCTGGCTGTAACCGATCGAGACAATGCAGTGACCAGGGCCTACGTCGTGCCGACAATTGCGGCCCATACTGAGAGACCAAATCCTCGGCAAATGACAAATCGCCCGCCCCGAGATCCAACAGGCTTGGCACCTTCGTGTTCAGCAGCCAGTCATAGGGATTACCATGACTGCGGAGAAAGGTCTCGATGGACGCGGGCGTTTCCTCGGAAACGCCCACGTCCCCTGCGTGCTGGGTGACGATTCCGAAGACAAGGGCTAGTGCTCTGACAGCCTTGGTTGGAGGAAGCCCCGTCAGTATTTTCAAGAGATCTCCGTGAACCTCTTCGATCCGCTGACTTCTCCCATCACGAAGAGCCCGAAGCAAGGCCCCACGCAGAGGGGGGGAGTAGGCCGAGGTGCGGATCGCCTCCACCAGTCGCGTCAAGGTGGTGGAAACCTCAGCCGGCTGGACCACGGCCTGAGACCTCTCCCATGCCAAAGGATCTCGCTCTCGAGCAGCAGCAATCTGCTGCTGGACATGCTGCATATCTTCGTTATTCACCACTCATCACCCCTACTCACCCAGGCAAAGACAGAGCAGACGCAGCCATCTGGACAGTCAGATGGGAGCCGGAGGATACCGGCCATCTTCCAAGCCGTCAAGCCTCACCAGGTACGCAGAGACTTCTTGAAATGGGATCGGCTATAGTAAACGAGGAATATGTGTGTGATGTCAAAAAAGCAAACGCTGCGTATTTCTCGACAATCAAAGGGTATTTTCTTTGCCGCCCTTGCAACCGTTTTGCTGACAACGACCACTTTTGGTTGTGCTGGGCCCACCATGCAGGCATTGGATGCGGCTGCTCCCTTCACTGCCGAATTTCACGAGGGACAAATTCTCGATACCCGCACGGGGCGAGAGGTCCGCTTTGAGGATTTGCTGACATCTCTCCTCACGCAAGACATCATTTACCTCGGTGAAGAGCACCACAACCGACACCATGTCGCGGCAGCCGTGCAACTGCTCGACGCCCTCCGCGCCAAGGGGAGATTGCCGACCGTGGCAATGGAAATGTTTACCTGGGAGGCCCAAGAAGCCCTTGACCAATACATGAAAGATCCCTCGCTTTCTCGTATTCAATTCATGACGGCGACCGCCTGGGATCGTACCTGGGGTGGGGCCTTTGACAACTATGAACCCCTCGTGAATTTCAGTCGCACCGCTCACCTGCCGCTCATCGGCTTGAATCCTCCCAAAGGACTCGTCCGATCAGTCGCCTTTCACGGACTGAGGGAGGCACTGCGGAATCCAGAAATGGCTCGCTGGCAGATGCTCAATCAAGCATTTATTGGCGACACGGCCTACCGCGCACGGATTACCGAGCAAATTCGGGAATGTCACGGCAAGATGTCCGATGCCCAGCACGAACACATGTATGAAGCCTCCCTGTTCCGTGACGAAGGAATGGCCAAACGTCTGGCTGACCTCCTCACGGCTGCCACCGCCCCAGCCGGCCCGATCGTCAGCTATACCGGCGGCGGCCATATCCAATATGGCTTACCCGTACCCAATCGGGTGCACCGACGACGAGGAAAGACCGTGCGACAGCAATCCATTTACCTGCTGTCGTATGAACAGAGCAGGGAGAGTGATCTCGCAGAATTGACGAAGGACAGAATTGCCGACTACATTTGGCTGACACCGGTAGGCGACAACGGCCCTCCGCGGCGGTGTCGATAAGGACGCCCCCCCTTATACGTGAAAGGATGACTCATGGCTGACGAAGTAGTAATCGCCAAGCGCACTCCCTGCATTTTGGAAGTCGGACCAGGAACTGTCTATTGGTGCCGTTGCGGCCGGTCGAAAGAGCAGCCATTTTGCGATGGATCTCACACCGGGACTTCATTTACACCGATGGCCGTGGAGTTTGTAGAGAAGAAACGCGTCGCGCTCTGTGCCTGCAAACATACCAAAAAGCCACCCTTCTGCGACGGGTCGCATTCGCATATCTGAGGCAATCCGCCTCCAGCCCATGTGAACCGAAATACTCGCGGAGCTGACGCTAGGCGACCTCCAAACCGTTACACATCACATGCTGAGCGGTTGCCCGCTTGATCACCTCGAGCAAGGTGTCTTTCGAAATCGGCTTGACCAAGTAATCCGTCACTCCCACCCCTTGGACGGAACTCCGCAACGCGTGGTCCGAACAGCCCGTCAATACGACAATCGGGACACGCGGGTAGTTCAGGCGAAGAGAGGTAATCGCCTGTGTGCCGTCGATATTCGGCATCGTTAAATCGCAGAGGACGAGGTCGACCATCAGGGGATGGTCGCCACGTCGAATCTCCTGAATCTCTTGGGCGCCGTCGCTGGCCTCCACAACATCGTAGCCAGCCTTCTGCAGCACCATCGCTATCGACGTTCGGACCCCAACTTCGTTGTCCACCACCATCACGCGACCTTGTCGCGTTCCCATCGCCTCATGCACAGTCATTGGTCCCATGGCTTCCTCCTCACCTCATTGTTAATTCATGAATGAGCAACAGACGTGCCATGGTCGTGTCCCGATGATGAGCGGAGCACAGATACTTCTAACCACAGGACTTTACAAGTAACTCATGGTTTCAAGGCTTTCCCCTCGCCAACGGCTATTTAGAGATCCTTCCCTTCAGGTAGCCAAAAAAATACGCCTTGTATACACCCAGATACACGAATACGTGCGCATCTTGCGCATGCTGAGCCGTGGGGGATCGACAAGAAGGAAGGTTGCGGGAATGGGTCCGCCCGAGATGAGACTTAGAAGTGCAGGTGCTTCATGGCCGCGGCACAGAGGATGATGAAGAGGCCAATCCAAAGCGTGGCGCGTTGATACGGGATAGGCTCCAGAATATTTTCATCTTTCTCTTCTTCGGATTCGTCCCCTGTTTCTTCAGTCTTGAAGATGACGGTGTAAAGAAAGATCGTGGCAACGGCCAAGACGAGTGCGAGCTTAATGAACAGCACGGTGATGTATTTTGCATTGGTCACCATGGGCGTGCCCGTTTGGGACAGCATGACCTGTCCCACGTAATGCAGATTGATCCCACCCGTGACAAGGATCACCGCAAGCGCAATGCCGGCGATCTTTTTGAACTGTCGATAGAACACGTCGGAAATTGGCTTCACCAATTCTCGTTTGACGGCAGACTTCAACCCTGGTGTCACGGCCATCACGAGGAAGGCCAACCCGCCGATCCACACCACGGCGGACACGAGATGCAACCAATGATTGATGATGGGAATCAATTGATTAAGATCGAGGAGGACTGCTTGTAGAGCTTCCATACGTATTGCGCTAGAACTTGAACACGGGAGCATCATTGCCGAAGCGCTTCTTCCGCAACTCTTCCATCAATTCAACAGTGATGAGGGGGATACTGTGTTCCCTGGCATGCTGTTCCACACCTTTCTTCACCATCGCGCGCAAAAAATAGGGAATCCGGTTCAGCCGGGTCTGTGAATCACCATCCCACGCGACGTCGCTTCCCTCCGGTGTGTTAAAGGCCACGCGAATTTTCTCTCCACCCTTTGGCGTATAGAGACACCACTGATCTTCATCTAGCCAGTCGCCGTGGTCGACATAGGGGCGTGCCCGGCAGCCACCGCAGATGTCAGTATACTCACAATCCCCACACTTTCCCTTAAGCTGGGGATAGCGAAAGGAATTGAAAATGTCAGACTTTTCCCACAGATCGACGAAGCTCGTCTCACGGATATTTCCAGCTGACAGCGGCATATAGGGGCAAGGAGTCAGTTCGCCATTTGGGGTTACACGGGCGTAATTCGTGCCAGCGAGGCAACCGCCACCCATGTAGCCGGTGGCCTTGGTCAGCGGAGAATTGGGGTCCTTCTCATACGCCAGCCGTTTGAAATGTGGCGCACATCGCGCCCGGACTAGCATGCCTTTGTAATTGTCCTGACAGTTGACCAGGTAACCGAGCACCTCTTCATACTGTGCCGGGGTGATATCGGTCAGTTCTTCGCCACGCCCAGTGCACACCATGAAAAAGACATTGAGCACCTTCGCGCCAAGCTGATGCGCCCATTCAATCACTTCAGGCAATTCCTGATAGTTCATGGGCTGCGCACTGAAATGCACCTGAAACTGCAACCCATTGCGCTTGCAGGCCTCGATACCAGCCATCGCAGCTTCCCAGGCGCCAGGTACTCCTCGAAAGTGATTGTGCTTCTGAGGATCAAGCGAATCGATACTGATGCCCATACCCATGACGCCGATCTCGACCAAGTCCTTCGCCATCTGGTCGTTGATCAACATCCCGTTGGTACCAAACACCACCATGAAGCCGAGGGTGACTGCATGGCGGGCAATGTCGAGAATGTCGGGACGAACCAGTGGTTCCCCCCCGGTGATCACCAGCAAGCAGCCACGATTGACTTCGGCGATCTGATCGATCAACCGGAAACACTCCTCGGTCGAGAGTTCGTCATGCCCACCACCGGCCTTCGTTGTAGCGTCTAAATAACAATGGTCACACTTGAGATTGCAACGCTTTGTGAGGTTGAGCGCGATGAGATACGGTTTAAAATCATCTACAGTTCGGCCGTCATTCGGTGACGGAGCGATGGATGTCGGAGAAAACAACTGCGTGACCTGTTGTTGGAGTGACCCGAGTACACCAGACAGTGCCGGGGAGTTGATCATTGGCAAGGACTTGCCCATTAGCGGCTAGTCCCGGGCTTCGATGACCCGGTCAGGTTGGCAATCATGTCCTTCAGGTTGCCGGTTTTCATGGCATCGGCCATATAGTCTTTGGCTTGTTCGATACCCTCGTGGGCGACATCGGCTGTAATAACCCTCACCCCGATCTTATCGGCATGTTTTTCGATCAGCGCACGCGTACATTCACGCATGAACCCTTCTGGCGCCCGTTCAAGCCGGGCTTGAGCCTCCGGCGTCCAGGAGTAAGGAGCGACAGGGGCCTCCGCATGGCTGTCCCCATTTCCATTGCCGGTCTCGTGCGAGGAGGTTGTACCGTTGGTACTGGTTGCCACAGCTGCCACGGTGGCTTGAGCCTCGGTCGAGGCCCCAGTTCCCTTGTTGGCGAAAATGGGGGTGTAGTCTTCCGAGGCCGCTTCCTGAATCATAGAGGCCGAATACTCCAAGGTAATCGTGGTCATGCCCAACTTGCGGGCAGTCTTCTCGATCTTGGCCTTCGCACGCCGACGCTGGAAACCAGCCGGAACCGCGCGGATCGCCTCCTTGGCATCTTTCGTCCATTGCATGGGCACATCGTCATATGCCATGTCAGTTTCAAGCGTACCCTCTGCCTTAGCTGCCGCCTCGAAGATCGTCTTATCTACCAGCTTGAACTTGTCTCCGTCGGCGCCACACACCGGGCACTTCACCGGGGTATCCCCCTTACCGATGTATCCGCACCCATCGCACACAAAATAATCCTGGGCCATCCGGTCAAGATACGCCTGCGTACCGGCACTGACCTTCGGCTTTTCTTCCACGATCTCCGTCATCATCCCACTGAGCGTCGACCCCATGAGGTCCTTCGCAACAGACTCATCCGCTTGCATTTTATTCCGATCAATGCCCGCTGCATCTAGGCTTCCACCAAGCGCCCGCATGGCATCCATCGCGCCTTTCGGAAGGATATGCCCAATAGCCGCATCAATCACCGTATTACTAATGATGGTGTGGCCCTTCTCAATCGCATACCGATGGATGGCGGTCTTCGCGACGCCTCTAGCGAACACTGGAATTTTTTCCATCCGACCAAGAGACTCTTCGGTCCAGGCGATCGTATATTCAGCTTGGGTATCGATCGGGGGCACATATTTCCTGTTGGAAATGAGGACATTACAGGGAGCCGCCCGCAACAGGTTCTCGGTATTGCTGCCGATATCCATGTCCTCATCGCTATGCACACCAATGCGCCCAACGATGAGCAGCCAGGGGACATCTTTGCGTACATACTGAATAATCTTCTCGAATGCCTTGCCGTCCATCAGCGTGGTCTTGATGTCCGTGTTTTCAGCTTGTGCGATTTCACGGGAAATATCGAGATGCGACTGATAGATCTTAGCCAGGCCGCTATCGATAATCTCCTCGTGGAGCTTCTCTTGCTCTTTAAAACGAAAGACCTTCCCGGCCTCTTCGTTTAAGACACCAGAAATGCTATGGAACGCCGCATAGTGGAAATAGGGATCGAACGCCGAGATAGCTTCCACCGGAACGTTAAAGGCTTTCCCGAGCGCGAGCCCGGTCATCAACCCGCCGAAGGAATAAGGGCTGCCGTCCACCGCCACGACGATCTTCCCGCTGTTCTGCATCGTCTGCTTGACGATCAGCATGTCCGAATTGCGGATACGACGCACCACGCGTTCGGTGTTCGAACCGATCACGCTATCCTTCACCGCGCCAACACCTAACCCTCCCATGATGACGAGCTCATAGGCATTGGAATTAATATCTTCAACCAATACCTTCCAATTTCGCCCTTCGAGCGACCGCCGTTCGAGCGGCAGATTGGCCTCTGTACAACGTTTATCAACGTAATCGAGGTAGGAATCGGTGATGATCTGCAACCCGCGGGTAATCAGGGAGTCGTGAATTTGCCGCTGTCGATCAAGCTCTTTCTCGTCATGATATTCTTCCGGCAAGCCTGCTTCCATCTGCTTGAACCGTTTATCGTGCATTTTGGCTGCATAAACATGGCTGCCGACCACCTTCGCCCCAAAATTCTGCGCAAGGGTGATCCCCAGGTCAACCGCCGCATTGGAATGATCCGAGTTGTCGACCGGGATATAGATCGTCTTGTACATTTTAGACGCCTCCTAACCGAAGGCCAGAGACTGACCTTCCTACCACCACTAAGACCCAGATAAAGTTTCAATACTACAAGATCGCTGAACGCGATCTGGGCCCTCGAAGAGACGGCATGTTAGCATCGGAATTGCGCGGAATGCAAGACAGCGAGAGCCCACGGAACACGCTTAGGACATGGGGGCAGCAGGGGTACGGCTGGAGTGTGCAGGAGCGACGCCAGACTCACCTGCCGACTTTCTGGACCGAAGAATCTCTTCAAGGTTCAGGAGGGTGTCGCGACCGGAGTTCTGCTCGATTCCGCGGACCAGATTGCCATCCGCATACGCCCCATCATCCGGCTTGGCGGTGAGAGAGCCGGACCAGGGCCGAGGATCCGAACTCCCCTGTTTGCGATTCCAAGCCGCCAAACACGCCTTCGCAATAAGCTTGTTTAGGGGGGCCGGGTTATAGAGCAACTTCCGGATACTCGTAGGGGTCAACATCAACGGGTTATAGCCAGCCGACAAGTAGCCCTCTGCCAACAGTCGCTGCTCCAAATCAGTATTCGGCTGAATCCCCAGGAAGAACATGAGCGGAAACACCCGCGCCTCCCCCATAATCGAGGCCACCATTTTATAGGACTCCACGCTTTGTAGGAGCGTCTCTTCCGTCTCCTTCGGTGAGTTCAGGGAATAGTTCAGGATAATCCGCCCCTTAAATCCGGCTTCGGCCAGATACCGACACCCGTCATACAGCCGTTCCAGCTTGAACCCCATGTGGAGATTGTTTAGCACCTCCTGCGAACCGGAGGTGATCGCCACTTCCAAATCACCCACTCCAGATCGGACCATCAACTTGGCTAGTTCGGGGGTAATCAGCGAGGTCCGAATATACCCGGACCATTCGATCTCCAGATTTTCCCGAATCACCCGTTCCAAAATTTCGGTGCATTGGGGATAGGCTTCCTTCCCCGTAATGAACTGGGCATCCGTGAACCAAAACCGCCTCGCCCCCCATTGATGGTAATGCTGGGAAATGTCTTTGACCACCATAGCAGGCGGCCGGTACCGCACCCGCTTGCCTTCTATATAGGGATAGAGGCAAAACGCGCAGTCATAGGGACACCCGCGCTTCGTCTGCACGCCGATAGACTCGCCGAGAAAGGCCCGGTATTGTGGGAAAATACTGGTGAGATAGGGCAGATCGACCGTCAACGCATCCAACAGCGCCATGCTGCCTTGCTGCCCTTTGGAGATCCGCCCCCCTTCCTTCACAATATACCGCTCCCCTTCAAGCGAGGCCCCCTCCACCAGCTTGAGAATGGCATCCTCGCCCTCACCCAAAATCCCAATGGCCCCTTCAGGAAGTTTTTCGATCAATTGATCCGCGAAGGCCGTGAAGGCCCCACCACCGATCATGATTTGGGCTTTGGGAAACTCCTTCCGCATCAACCAGGGATAGGACAGATTGGCGTAGATATCGCTGTAATACCGATAAAGATGTTTGAGACCTGCAAATGAGGCGACCACCCGCTTCACAGGGTTGGAGGCAAAATAGAAGTTAAACGCATGCTCTAGCGAGGCGTCACCCTCGTGGGGAGAAAAAATCTGGATGTCCCGCCAGGAGAAACAGACTAGGTCCGGGGAAAACGCCGACGCCGCATCGCGCAACGCCTGCTGACGATCCCCCTTCTCATAGAGTGACAAGTCGAGAATCTGCTGCCGCACCTCAGGGTGTCGCCGGTGGATAAAGTCCGCCAGATAGGTCACCCCGATGGGATAGACCTTTTTGCAGGGCAGAAACACATAGAGGATAGAAGCAATCATCTTGATGGGGGGGCAGCCTTACTTCACTGCCACATGAATCGCGACGATCCCGCCGCTCAGATTGTGATACTCCACCTGGGCAAAGCCCACCTCCTGCAACAGGGCCTTCAACCGCTCCTGATCGGGGAACGCCCGAATCGACGCCGGGAGGTAGCGATAGACCCCGGTTCCGTCGCGCGCCACCACAGTGCCGACCCACGGCAGCAACTTGAACGAATACCAATCGTAGAGGGTCCGCAACCACACCGGCACAGGACGGGAAAATTCAAGGCAGGCGAATGTGCCGCCAGGCTTCATCACCCGATGGATTTCCGTCAACGCCCGTCGCAAGTCGCTGACATTGCGCATGCAAAAACCGGTCGTCACCGCATCGAACGTGGCGGGTCGAAAACCGAGTTCCTCTGCATTCGACTGAAAGCAGTGCACGACGCGACTCGCGCCCAACCGTTCGATTTTTTTTGCCCCCTCTTTGAGCATGGCCAGATTTAGATCCGCTGCCACCACCCGGCTATCGGTGCCATACCTCCCCCTGAGTAACAGCGCCAAGTCACCGGTGCCGGCCCCAATATCCAACGCACAGCCGGTTGGGCGCATCGGGACAAACCCCGCTGTTTTTCGTTTCCAGCGATGGTGGAGGCCAAAACTCAAGAGGGAGTTATTGAGATCGTAGACCCTGGCAATCGCCGTGAACATCCGTTGCACGGCCTGCTCTTTGCCTTTACCTGACCAGTCAGGAACCGTCCCGACCGGCGGTGGGAGAACTGAGTGTTGCTGGGACACAGAACGCTCCTCAAATGCGTATACCGTTTGGACCTGCCACTCAACGTTTAGCCCTGCCAAGACAAGACCATCGACCTCGGGCAGCCGTGGGATACGCTATCATAATCATCGCCAAAATATCATGCCTCACGGTCACGCCGTCCTGTCACGGGAAACTTAGAGGGCAGAACCCAAGCTTTAGGTGAGGCACTTTGACATGCGAGCCCCCCAACGATACCATCGCCTCATCAATGAGGCCGTACGAGAATTGCGGCCATCCATATTTGTCTGACACCTAAGCATGGCTCATATTATTCTTCCCCCAGCGTGGCGAATCCCGGATCGCGAAGCGACCGCAGAATCCACCTACTTGACTCGTCCGATGTCTCGTCGAGCATGCCTTGGCTGGTTAGGACTGGGAGGCCTGGCCCTGGCAGGGTTTCTGCCGGCCTGCACCAACACCGTAAGCGAGGAAGAGCTGAACGCCGATGGCCCCAACTGGGCGCTCTCACCAGGGGATGAGCGCGTCTACCCGGCCCCTCGCAATCCCGTTTTCACCCTCGACCGTCCGCTGACCGCCGAGCACCTGGCTGCCCAGTACAACAATTTCTACGAGTTCAGCGAAGCCAAGGACGACGTCTGGCAACGCGTCAAACCCTGGCAGGTCCGACCGTGGAGCGTCGACGTCACAGGGTTGGTCCGTCACCCTCAACCATTCGACCTGGATGACTTTCTCGCCATGATGCCGATTGAAGAGCGGCTGTATCGACACCGCTGCGTGGAAACCTGGGCCATGGCCGTCCCCTGGACCGGCTTTCCGTTCAGCGCCCTCATCAAACAGGTTGAACCGCTGGAGCAGGCGAAATTTGTCCGGCTAACGTCGTTTCACACTCCCTCGGTCGCCCCAGGCCAGAACGGCTCTGGCCCTTGGCCCTACACCGAAGGGCTCACCATGGCCGAAGCCATGAACGAACTCACCCTCCTCGCGACCGGCATTTACGGCCACCCACTCCCCAAGCAACAGGGCGCACCGATCCGCCTGATCACGCCCTGGAAATACGGGTACAAAAGCATCAAATCGATTGTGCGCATTGAGTTCGTAGCAGAACAACCCGCCACCTTTTGGAATACGCTTGCCCCGCAGGAATATGATTTTGACGCCAACGTAAATCCAACCGTCCCACACCCTCGCTGGTCGCAACGCACCGAGCGGCTACTGGGGAACAACCAGCGGCGCGACACCCTCTATCTGAATGGCTACCACTCCTGGGTTGGACACCTCCCCGCCTAATGTCCTGACCAGATCGCCATAAGAACCGGCTACTGCTGCCTTTTTGCTCCGCCGCTGGATCTCCGCCACCTGCCCCTTCGTTGTGCCTTATATCCGATTTCTGTGCGTCGACACCAGGCTCATACCACGCGTGCTTCAGCCTTGCGACCACTGTCTTGTGGTCCTTTGCGTCCTGGCAAGCAAGTTCCTGGCGGTCTTGCACCTCTTAATCAGTGACCAGGCTGGGCCAGTAGCGTCCGGCAGAATCGAAAAACGTCATTTATGTGGCCGTAACCCGTTGATTCGCAAAGAAGCAGATTTTCATTTCGTTTTCAAATCGGAGACACCTTGACATCAATGAAACGCCGTGCTGCCATTGGCTTCCCGTGGCAGAAGTCCGTTTTCTACCGGACACTACTGAGGCTGGGCGCACAATAAAACAAGAGCCCCATCTTATCGATGGGGCTCTCACTAGAGAACGACACTGTCGAGACTGAACTTACTTCCGTCCGCGGGAGGCCAACGCCAAGCCCAAGAGACCTGAACCAAGCAAGAGCAGGGTCGCAGGTTCAGGAACGGTCCCAACCTGGGAGAAACGCTGTTCGATCACACTGACATGCGCAAAGCTCGGACCAATTTGACCCGGCAATGGAGCCCCAGACAAGAGGAGAAGGTCCTTCACGACTGTGACCCGATTGACCGGAGCAAACACCTTATGATCAGTCGCTTGTGCACTCCCTGGGAACATGTTTGCCGCTAAGTTTACAGAAGGTCCAGACCCAGGACAGAGGCCACCCAGGCAAACCGTTTCACCCAATGTGGCAAAGGCATTGCCATTGGCGGAACCCGCAATCAGTAATCCAACATCATGAATCTTATAGGGAGAACCGGAAATCACATCGACAGAAAAACTCCAAGCTGCATCAACAACGGAAATCCCGGTAGCAACAAACCCACCTGTGAACCTCACGCCAGGATTTAATAGTGAATCTGTTAACGGCGTGACCGTCACCTGCGACGCTAAAGGAGCACCTGACTGCGAATAGAGAAAATTTGAAAAGAGCTTATCGAGCACCGTACAGCCACCTGATCCCAAGCTGATATAGGACTGGAGTGACTGGACCGCACACACAGGCGCGGCTGACCCCATAGAGGGGATTGCTCCGCTAATTGCGGTCGCAATACCCACTGCCACCCATAATGATTTTTTACCTAGACCTAACATTGCACTTCCTCCTTTGTTAATGAACTTGCTGTGAACTCACGTCAGATACTGCTGTTTCAGTGCCGACACGTCGAGTTAAAGCAATCTACATGCCAATTCCTCGAATATAGAGTAAGGCATTGATATTCATTGTATTTATGGAGTGTCACGTCAGTATCATGTGCGTCCATGTTTATTGAGTGTCTAATTTTGACGACAGGGTCAATTGTCTACACTTAATTGCAAGTTATTGTTTTTATGTCATTAATTTAGAGAGTAGTTTCAGCTTCTGCTCATTAGTGTTTATTGATCTAATAGGGTGTTTATTTTTCAGACACCTCTTTAGTTTTCAGTAGGTTATGTCAAGCTAACATTGATCTTCATTACCTACACACTCCATCCATTGCTCCGGAACCGATTGTGACTCTCTTCCCCCGGTACCCCTTCTCGCCAGCCCTCCGATACCGCACAACCACACCCTACACACACCAGTCCATTTACCAACTCCAGGCGCCCTCTCGCGCCGGCAGATCCGCGATGCGACGTGCAGTGATCCCGGTGGAACCATGCTGGCTTCGCGCTCGCCGCCGTTTCTTTTCCGTGCGCTGCGACGCCATCGTCTCGCAGAGCTTTTGACGCGCCTGGAAAAACGATCTTCGAGCAGTGTGTCCGGTTCTGTCCCCGGCGCTCCCCCTCCACGGACGCAGGCCAACAACTGTCACGGGCACAGCTCAGGGCCATCGGTCTCTCGAATCACACAACCGCGTATGTGCAGGATCTGGCAGCGGGATTTCTGAATGAAGGGATTCCGCCTTGACGATGTGGCAGGCAGAATAACGAGGACCTCAGCGCCACACTCCTCGCCAGTCATGGCATCGGGCGCTGAAAGGCAGAGATATTCCTGATTTTCCCACTCAACCGGCTAGACTGGCCCTGCGGACAACCTAGATATCCACAAAGGTCTCCATGAGCTCCACAGACTTCGCCAACTCCCCATGGCCACCCGTGTCCAGACCATAGACCGGCGATGGTTTCTCCATGAAACCATCGCCGGTCTGTAGCTGTGGCAAAGTTTGAAACGCTTCCTAGACAGATGAGAAGCCCCGCAGGATGGGACGCGCGCAGGGGCATGCGCGACAAAGGCTGGATTCCGACCGTCTTCCCACCGTCTAGGCTTCCAGTGTTCTCACGAATTCACGCGCGCGGACTAGATCGGCTTTGGTGCAGAGCTGCTTATCAAGCAGCAGATGCTCCAAGGCTGCAACCCGAGCGGTCACCTCCGGCAATACAATATCAATCTGATCGCGCAGGTCGTGCAGACGGCGGCTCAACTCCGCATCCCCGTTCTTCGTCGAGGCTCTCTTCATCGACTGACCAACTGATTGGCGTCGCAACGGCTTCCCTGAAACGGTCTTCTTCGGTGGCATGGATCCTCCTCATTGAAATGCTTCCTGTCTCCGGCTTCGTCGTGCCAATCCAGCACCATCCTCACAGCCGCAGCTCCCTTACTATGACACACCCAACAGACAGCACAAGCTCCGAGAAATGGGCTCACCCAATCAGCCGGGCGATACCAAACGCCGCAGCAGCAGCCAAGCCCCCGACAAAGACCGTTTGGCTCCCCCCGCGCCAAGGCGAGATCCCGGTAAATCCGCTCTTGACGTATCCGAAGACGAACAAAGCCACAGGCGTGATGGCCACCGATCCCCACAGCGCCGTCAGGATGTTGTCAAAAAAGATGTACGGCAGGAGAGGAATGAGCCCGCCCACCATATAGGACAGGGCAATCGTCCAGGCGCTGATGCGCGCGCGGGCCGGATCAGGCACCTCAAGACCCAACTCGAATCGCATCATGAAGTCCACCCACTGCGCAGGGTTAGCCTGGAGCGCCGAAACCAAGGGCGCAATCTGCTCATCGCGCAATCCATAGCTCCGAAAAATGTCCGCCACCTCCTCTGCTTCTCGCTCAGGAATGTGCTCGGTCTCACGCAGTTCTCGCATCCGTTCCGTGGCATAGTGTTCGATATCGGTCTTCGCTGCGAGATACCCGCCAAGCCCCATCGCAATCGAGCCAGCCGCAATCTCGGCCAGCCCAGCGGTCACAACAATACTGGATGAGGCCACGGCACCGGATAAACCAGCCGCGAGGGCAAAGGGCACGGTCAACCCATCGGACATCCCGATCACAATGTCACGAACGGTCGCCGTCGCCGTAAAATGCTTCTCGATATGTGGCGTGACGGGCATAGGGCGCTCCTTATCGGTAATAGGCCACTGAGGCTGTCGCCTGGCGGGATTAGCTTAGAAGAAACACCCGAGGCCGTCCACAAGACCCACCATCCCTTGCCGTGTGAACAACCTCTCGGAGGGAGTCCGCTCCAACGCGCTTCGCCCACCCGTACCTCGCCCTCTGTAGCAACACTCCATTTGGTTCCAGTATGATGCGGACAGTGAGCCTCATGGACGGGGCTGTCCTTTCACCTTCGTCCTGGATGTATGGGCGAGTCACCCGATGGAGGCGTCCCATGAGATTCATGCTGTTCCTACTTAGCTCCCTTGCTCTGTCCCTCACCCTGGTCACTCCCGCACAGGCCACAGAGGCCGATATGTGGGAATGCCCCTCCGGCGATGGTTCGGTGGTGTATACCAATAAGGCCACACCGGAATGTCGCGCGATCAGTCTGCCGCCGCTGTCCGTGATCGAGTCGCGCCCGGCCTTGCCGGACCGGACTCGACAGACCTTCTCGGTCGAGCCCTCGGTGGTGGCGACAGCCCCGGTGGAATCCGGCCAGGAACGGATTTGTACAAAGTATTTTGAGTGGATCGACCTGAATGAACGGACGACGGGCGGCCTGTATTTCCGGTCATTCGGAGATAACACCCGATTCGCCACGTTGCAGAAAGTGTTTGGTGGGGGGGGTACATGCCCGCTGGATGTCTCTAGCAGAATGCTGAAACAGTCGACCAGCGGCGTGCTCGCGGCACTCAGAGGCGCTCCACGTACCGCAGGATGCCCGTGATCTCTTCACTGGCTGCGGCCTTGCTGGACGGCCTGCTTGAGCTTTCTTCAGGAGAGCTCTCCCGTCCTCTCGGGCATGCGGCTTCTTGAATCCCTGGTGTGCCAAAGCGGTTGGTCCGAATCCTGTTCCTCGCGCACGTGTGAGCAAACGCGTGCGTCCAGACCTGACGCCGTCGCGTCACATCTTCGTCTTGCAAAGTTCCTGCGGCTGCGCTACACACCCACTATGCGTGCGGCATGGCTCACCGATATTCATTTGAATTTTCTGACGGCTGACGCTCGGCAGACCTACTACCGGAGCGTGGGGGCGCAAGCCCCAGATGTGGTGCTGCTGACGGGGGATATTTCCGAAGCCCCTTTCCTGCATGAACATCTAGCGGAACTCGCAGATGCCTTAAGGTGCCCTGTGTATTTCGTCTTGGGCAATCACGATTTTTATGGCGATTCCATTGCGGCAGTTCGGGCACGGCTCAGCCCATTCTGTGCCACACACCCAAGCTTGTCCTACCTGAATGCCTGCGGGGTGGTCCCACTCACACCGAACACAGCGCTGCTTGGTCACGACGGCTGGGGCGACGCCCGACTGGGGGACTACTGGCATTCCCCCATACGGTTAAATGACGACCGGTGTATTCACGATCTCGTCGGTCTGGATGCCCACGCTCGTCTGGCCACGCTGCACCGGCTCGGCGAAGAAGCCGCTCAACACCTCGACCGGGTGCTCCGCGAAGCGGTGGCACACTTTCCCCATATCCTGCTGGTGACACATGTGCCGCCCTTTCACGAAGCCTGCTGGTATCAGGGACAGATGAGCGACAAGCACTGGCTGCCGTTTTTCTGCTGCGGCGCCGTGGGAGCGGTCTTACGCGACGTGATGCAGGCCCACCCGCAGATACAGTTGACCGTGTTGTGCGGGCATACCCACAATGCCGGAACCGCGCGCATTCTGCCGAACCTGGTCGTCCATACCGGCGCCGCCGAGTACGGCCACCCATCAATCTGCGAGATCCTGCCAATTCGCTAACCGCCTGGATATTGAGGAAGGATGGCCAACTGCCCTTCATGGTGAATCACCGGAGGGGTGCTGTGCACGATCCTTACACCAACCTCTGAGGACCTCACCCACTTCTTGAGAATAGAGGGCGCGCTCTACCGGATGAGTTCGTTGAGATAGCCAATGATGGCGTCGAATTCGGCGTCGGTCAGACGAGGCGAGGAAGCCGGGTGTCCTCCTAACACGCCACCCTTGAGGAGTCTCGCCCGGTCGAGGTCTGTGCGATAGCGTAGAGAAAACCAATTCTTTAAGTCAGGCGAGGCCGAGTCCCCATCCGCCCCATGGCAGCGGGAGCAAGCCGCTTTGCCGTTGAAGAGCATCCGTCCTTGGGCCACCTTGTCGAGTGGTAGGGAAGGCGGTGGAGGCGGCACTGGCTCGACCTTTGGCGCGAGTGCTGGAGGAACGGAACTGAGAGCGGGCGATAGGGACTGTTCGTGCGCGCGTTCCCGCGTACCGGTCGTGACCCAACTGAGCAGCGTTTCTTGTGTGCCGATGGTGACGGTGAGCCCCACGCTGGGATACTCCCAGATTTCCGTCTTCCCTTGTTTGCGACGCACCGGCGGGTTGCCAAAGCGATCGAGGATGTCCTGCTGCGTCATCCCCATCTGCGGGGTCAAGTCCTTAGCCACTGGAGGAGTCGCCTGGACTGGAGGGGCCGGCGGAGAATCTTGCCTGGCCTGCACGGCCTCGTCGTCATCCGCCCGACGTGGTACAAATCGACGAGGCAGGCTGTCGAGGCTAGCCGCCCGAACCCGCAACAATCGCCACACCGAGACGGTGTTCGTTGGACACTTGGACGACCCGGGCTCTTCGTAGAGCATTTGCGTATCGACCAGTAGCCGCGAGGTATCACGCCCCTGCGCATAGGCACGCACCTCTCGCAGTCCATCCTCAAACGCTTGGAGCCGCCCGTCCTCTAGCTTCCCGGCGCAGGACGCGACGCCCACAAAAAAGAGATCCTCCCCAAAACGAAACATGGCTTGCTCGGTCCAGAATGGCCTCGCGGACGATTCCGCCCAACACTCACTTCCCATGGCAAGACACATCAACACCACGAGACAGGCACGACCAAGACCACTCGTCCAAACGACCCTACACATCCCGACCTTCCTTCCTTTGCGAGCCTACGAGAGACACGGCCTGGCTTCCATGACATCGCCAGGCCACGGAGACTCGACGCTCATATTATAGGACAGGGCGCAGGATGAATGTGAACACAAGATCAGGCAAGAGGGAGAACCAGCACGGGCCCTCGGACGATCCGAAGGCCCGTGAGGATACCGAAGCGTTGAGACTGCATAGCGTGACCTTAACGGATAGACTTGCGCCCCCGCCACAGTCCCAGGCCGACGATTCCCGCCCCTAACAACAACACCGTAGAGGGCTCGGGCACCGGCTGGCCAGGCGCGGCAAGTGCCCGCAGATTAATCGCAGCCATTTGCGCACCGATGTAGTCGCCGAGTTCGCCGTCCAATGGCACATCGCAACTGCCGTCACCTCCACACTCCACCTCGTGATCCTCAGGGTTAAACCCTCCCGTGTATTTATAAAATTCATACCGCCGGATCACCGCATGTTTCCTATCCCCCACTGGCGCTTCGTTCAGCACCAATCCGTTGTTGCGACCATTGCCTTGCTTGCCGATCGGACGCGCCTGCAAGATCTTCCACTCGGTTTCGGCGACTGCTTGCGGCACAATCGGATCGTCGGTCACGAGGCGATTCAGATCCACCTCGTGTTCGACCTCAGTTTTGAAGATTTTCACCCACTGCGGTTCACCATATTGATCATGAACCTCTGGGGCTTCCGCCTCGATCACCGCTCTCACCAACTCTGCCCCACCAGGATTGGCTGGTGGCGACACATTCCAAATCGGCGCCGGCAAGCTCACATCGGTACCGAACGGCTTCAGGCTTCCGGGAGTCACCATATCGGCCACCAGCCACCGATACTTCGTCTGGGTTGCATTGCCCCGAAGCCCCACGCCGAAATGCTCGCAGCCACTCGTCAGATAGCCGGCCGAGCCACCGGTCCAACATTGATGTCCCGTTGCCTGCGAAATCGTGGCAAGCGGAGTGGCTTGAACAAATGTCTGATTGATGGTGTTAAACGAGCTCTTGTACCGAACATAGACCCCACCCACGAAGTCCTCGACGGTGGGATTTCCATATCGCTGATAGGGTGCCCCGAACTTGTAGAGCACATCGCTACTGGAAAGCCCATGAATTTCTATCTCAAATCCGTGGGTCTCGCCTCCCGTGTCATTAATGACATCGAAATTGCTTAAGGTCCCATAAATGGGAGACGCCGCGGCTGCTCCGGCTGTAGCTAGAACCGTGACGGCAATGGCCACACGAAAATATCTCATCATGACGAAACTCCTTCTTCGGAACTGTGGACTCTTCACACCTGGACCCGTCCCGTACCACTGAACGTACTAACACCAGCACAGAGGGCTGAAGGAATGCGCATGCACATTCCTTCAGCCCTGGGCCGCTCACTCCTTACAACGCGCCTGACAATATCGCGACTCCGCCGTGCGTGACGACGATCACGTCGCCTTTTTTCACCATCGGCACACGTTCGCCATCCTGCGTATTGAGATCGAGATCGCCTCCGGGGAGGGCTCCCACGACCGGCGCGGCCAGGGTGATCATGCCGACGGGGCCACCGTTAACCGTCACGTTGAGCACGGTCCCCGCCAGCAACTTCACATCCTCAACTTGCACCGAAAATTGCTTGCGCGTCCCCCGCTCGCGGTAATCGGCACTGCCTGACGGGACGACTCCCTCGATCGCCCCTCCTGCCAAACGAGTCTTCAAGCGGACTTCCGCTGTCCCCGCCCAACTCGAAGCCACACTCCCCGCCATCACGATCACTGCCACGACCAACGCGCCGATTGCTGAAACCCGGTGAGTGATATTCATCGTCAATCTCCCTGTGCTACGCTATACCTGTGTGTGTTGTGTTCCGGGAGGGATGGGACCTGCCGGTCCTGTCCTTCCCACTTTCCCGCTGCTTACCGTCCTTTTTCTCTGCGAGAAGCTCCCGTGTAAAGTTGGCGCCTCTCAGCACTCGATCACGTCACCTCCTTTCCCTTTGAGCGTTCCGGTTCACGCCGATTCCACCCGTCAGGCACACGGCTCCTGTTGTGGTGCGTGCCCTACGCTTAGTTACTCTCGCCTTCGAGTTCGGCGCTCTTCCATTCCACCGCTCCATTTTTGAACTTGCCTTTGACTTTCACGAGAGTCACATTCGGTGTGATCGCCTGGAAAAACGCCGTCTGCGTGAGCACTGCACCGTTCGCTCCTCCAAATTCCAGGCCGGATGTAAGCACTGAGACTCCCAGGATGGTCAGCGTGGGATTGGACGCCGCAGCCACAACCCCTTGGAGCACAACATCGTCATCGACTCCCGTCCGCTTCACCTCCTCGGCAGTGACCGTGTTCCCCGTTCCCGGTCGGCCCCGCACTTCGACATGATCGCCGACTTGCAGATCCGTAAATTGTGTGAGTCCGTTGTGGCCTTGAAACCCCGTTTGCGAGTTAGTCGTCACCGTGATGCCAGGAAGCCCTGTAAGCGTGAAGCTTTTTCCGACGGCATCTAAAGCGGCAATGTCCGCCTCCGCCCGCGCGCTGTCTTTGAACTTGATCGTGGTCGCCGTCAGAACGCCGTTGAGCAACGCCCCCTCGGCCTCCACCTTGGCCCCCAGGGCGAGGTCCGCGCTGATGCCGCTCTCAAACTGCGTCCCGGCCGTCGTCTGCACCTGGACGGTGCCCACGACAAAACTTGATGCGGACGTGAATGCCGTGACAAATCCTTCAATCTCGGCCTCGTTCCTACTCACTCCTCCCAAGCCTTCTTGCTCGACCTTTGTGGCCGAGAGCACGCCGGTGATCGGGGTGAAAGCGCTCCCCTTCACCTCCACAAAGAGACCATTCCAGTTATTGCCGACCGGAACCGGCATGCCCGAGATCGTGGCCAGGGTGTACTGCACCGTCAGCGTGCCCAACTTGAAGGTTTGCGCAATGGCATTGTGCTCTGTCACCACGCCCTTCACCTCGTTGTCCACCGGACCTACAGACTTCAATTCGATGAACGTCGCCTCGATCACCCCGGCGCTCTTCACGAGTCCGCTCACCTCCACCACACTCACGCCGGGAGTCAGATTCAACACGTTGCTCCCTGGGATGCTGTTATCCACCACAGTGCCGCTGGTCATCAGCACCGTCTGGTTCAGCACGACCAAGCTCAGGCCATCCGGTGCGACCGACTGCACGAGCCCTTCCAGCGTGTCGCTGGACACGACGGTGGTGGCGTTACGCTTTGTGCCGGTTCCGGTCGCCTCGACACGCACCACCATTCCAATCTTCAACGCAGACTCAGCCACGCGCTGACCGTCCACCGTTAAAATTGCCTGACCGAGCTCATACTCCTTACCTCCGACAAAGATACTGCCCTTGGCGGTGATGGGGCCCTCCGCCACTACGGTTGGCGACGCCGACACACCCGTGCCACCAACTCCTCCACCCTGTGAGCAGCTCACCAGCGACAGCGCCAGCAGAACGGCGAGACAGAGGTTCCCCACGAAACCGATCTTTTGCGTGGTTGTACTGTTGCGTGTCATGCGTTACTCCTTCTCCGGTTTTGCCTCATCCGATTGAGGCCGATCTTCAAATTGATACATTCCCAGTCCCACCCGCACACGTCCTGTGCCGTCCACTGACGGATTCACATCCCTGTCGTGTTGCGCCAACCAACTGTCCAAAGACTCCAACAAATCCTGGCCCTTCTTCATGGCCATGGCTCGAAACGCCTCAGCCGCTTCTGCTGGGACGTTGTCGTACATGACTTTTCTCTGTAATCGCGGCCGTTGCTCTGGGTGATAGATATTGTGATCCAGGGTTTCGAGTAGATCGGCCGTGTCCGCACCAAGAATCTGAAGCTGGTCTGCTTTCCCGCGTTGCGGGACATACCCCCGGGACACCAGGCGAACCCGACCGTCCTTCAAGGTCTCCGCCGATCCCACCCTCACAAGTTCATCCAACATGGCTCGCACCGGCATATCTCCGCTGTAGCGTTTGACCAATTCGGTAAACGAGACGCGCGCCCCTTCAATCGGGAGAGGGCTCGGATTGCCGTCCTTATCCCAGAACTCGATGTCCCGTACCCACCCACTGATGACTCGCACCGCCCGGCCATAGGACTCGCCGCCTCGGGCCTTCGTCCCACTCGGTCGGGACAGGATCTGTTGCACCTCCTTTCGAGTGAGTCCGGTTAGGATCGATAATCGGGAAGTCGTTTGCTTGCGGGCGGGCAGCGCAAAATCCTTCTGCGCCACCTCCACATAGGCCTGCTTGGCCATTTCCGAGAAGGCTTTGAAGGACACACCGTTTCGGAGAAGAATCCGAACCAATGGACACAGGAGCGTGTGGACGGCGGTAGCAAGAATCTGAGCTGCATTAGCCTGCTTCATATTTGGGAATATATTCCCAAATATTGAATCGTGTCAAGCCCCTCACTCCGAACATGAAAAAAATCTGAGCTGAATCGAGCGACCCTTCAAGCCCAGGCGTAACGACCTGATTCGCCAGCCGTTATGAGTAGAACGACCACGACGGGAGCCTGCGGCAGGAATCTGGCCATAGGAGCTACGGCATGAGATTCGGTAACAGTGTGAGGAATTAGGATGAAGGCGGCGGCGGGGTTTGAGACTGGTAGAACTTCACCGGACTGCGAATGTAGGCGAGGACCGCCTGGCGGTCTTGCTCACTGAGTTCACCTTTCTAGGCCGGCATGTCCGTGCGCCGCTTGCCGTTGGCGATGATGGTCAGTAGTTCCTGGTCCGATTTGGCGGAGGTGCCCGCGGAAATCAAGCTGGCTGGTCGTGGCGAGAGAAACGTCGCTCGGGGCCATCCCCTTTTCCCTGCACCCCATGGCAGCGGACACAACGCACATCGTAGATGCCCTGTCCGCGGCTGTTGGCCTCATCAGAAGACGTTTGTGCGCCGAGTGGCAAACTCATCGCCCCGATCATCGACAGGGCACACCACCCCAGGAATACCACACGCACCACCCAACCTGGATGTTGGACACTGCGCCTATTCCACTCCACGTCATCCACTGCCTGTTATTCCACGATGATGAGGGCTTTCATGTCATGGCCTGGCATATCGCAGAAGTACGGATAGCGCCCTGGACGATCGGGGATAAAACGAATGTCCACCTTTCCCTCAGACGGGATGATCACCCTTTGCAACCCTTCAGTGCTGAACTCCGGCGCCCCGGTGCCGGAGACACTCAGATGGGTACCGGTGAGCAAGCCGATGGGCACGAACGCATGGAGCTCGGCGTCTCGATTGTAGAAGGCCAGCGTCGTCTGGCGTCCCGCATGAAGCACGACGGTCAAGGGTGCAAACTCACGACCTCGAATCGTAATCACCACGACCTCTTCCTGGCTGGCGGTCCCCACATCCGTCGAGACAGGCGGGCCTGCATCCACAGGGGCGCTTGTGGCAAACAATCCCACCCACATGAATGCCCTGAACACGGTGCGGAAACGATGGCAGAACATGCGCGGCATCACTCACCTCGTTCGACGTGTGACAGTCTGCTCTCAGAGAGAATCCCTGAGGGTCCCTGCTTGGGCTCGTGATATTGGAGATACCACCGAAGCCGAGGATTCAGGATCGAGCNNGGCAGCAACCTGGCGGCACAGCGCCACCGTCTGCCGGAGCGAATCGAGAAAGACTTCGCAATTGGGGCAGTCACCGAGATGCATCCGAATCTGATCGCAGGTATCGCCTGGCAAGTCCTGTTCCATATACGCTGACAAATGGCGCAACAACTTGAGACAATCGGCCTTACGATGCCGATGGCCTTCTGGCCCATGGCTCGCTCTTCCTAGACGTGTGCGTTTTGGTGTCGGCATGGGGTCTTCATCCCTTCTCGCTCGGACAGGGCCGAGGCTCACTCGTAAGTCGCTAATTTATGAGTGCGGCACGGCCCCCTGCGCCGCCCCCACTCAATGCCTTCCGCACAAAGAGCCGCGCTCGGTGCAACCGGGACTTCACCGCCCGCTCTTGTAATCCTACTACCGCCCCCACCTCTTTTGCACTCAACCCTTCCATATCGCGCAGAACAAGAATTATGCGGTATTTGGGCGGCAACTGGTCGATGGCAGCTCGAACCGTTCGTCGGAGCTGCTTGTTCGACAGAATGTCTTCTGGCGACAATGCCTCACTGGGAAGTTGAAGCCGGAGTTCCCCCTCCGAAGTCGGGATAAAGGCATCCAAAGACAGTTCATGGTCCGGTTGGCCCTTTCGCTTACGATGCATGCGAGAGCAAGCATGCGCCGCGATGGTATAGAGCCAGGTGGAAGGCTGCGCTTCGCCGCGGAAGGTAGACAAGCTGCGATAGGCGTTGAGAAACGTTTCCTGAACCAAGTCCATCGCTTGGTCCGGGTCGCCACAGAGTCGCTGGGCAAAGCGATACATCCGGTCGATGTGGTCCCGATAGAGCTGATCGAAGGTGACCGGATCACTGTCCAGGCCCTCCTTGCCCACCAGAACGGGGTTTCGTGGTTGTGTGCTGCGTGGCATCCCGTGGGCGCGAAGTCTACGGATCGCCCCAAAGTCTGTCAAGGCAGACTTCGTCACCCCGTGTCGTCTCAGGCCTTCTCATCCAGGGGTGCATGTGCTCGCTACCTTTGCTGTCCACCAGGGGGTGTCGAGAAATTGGGCAGTTTTATGCCCCCATATCCCTGGGGCGCCGTTTTGTGTTGTCCGCTGCCCCCTCCCGAACGACCCTGGCGCTCCAGACCGCACCGCGCGCCCCCCAGAGTGATGGAATTTTTGACACCTCATCCGGTCAGATTGCTTCATGTTGATTCACATCCCCCCAGTTCTTCCACGATAGACGCCGGTGTCGTCGCTTTCCTCCTTACTCGAGTGTCGCCTCTGCTTGACAGTCCCCCTCACCGCCACCGTGCCACTCTTCACACTTCCTTACGTGATGAGTAATGCTTTCAACAGGTTCGAGCATTCAAACCTTCGTGGCATACCCCTTGCTGTACTTTCGTAGTAATTCGTTCGCGGGTCTGGCTATACAGCTGCGTTGTTCCGGACAACACAAGGTGTGTAACCGCATCCATCGTTAATTCCGCTACACAACAGGAGGATTTTGTCATGAACCGTAAGCACTTACTGAG
>CXWL01111328.1_pt1 | contig 56717 bp, 55 predicted proteins | sample 590931 | NCBI WGS metagenome assembly CXWL01 (sample SAMEA3498368, study PRJEB10139) | groundwater metagenome | biome: water well; material: biofilm material | place: Germany | collected 2015-04-27 | reverse complement strand
GCAAGACCGCTTTCCCGCTCCAGATTGAGATCCAACAGCATCATGTCAAATTTCTTTTCCGTGCGAAGAAGCTGTAGCGCCTCTTCAATTCCTCTGGCGGTGGCCACATAACAGCCGCGACCTCGAAGTATTCCGGCCAGCCCGGACAGGACAAGGGGGTGGTCATCTATAAATATCACACGCCCCGGAAGCTGCTCCGATCTTCCGCTATTTTCACTCATGCCAATCGCTCTCCAACGCACAAACCGTTCAGGAATTCCCGAGACAGCCTGGAAGGCCGACCGGCCAAAGCCCCAGACTCCAGATATCGCGTTGCCCGCTGGTGCGCATCTTCCTCAAACCGGAACCGGCCAGAATTGCCCGGGCGCTGCGCGAACGGTAACGGTTTTGCTACTAGATTCTTGTCACGTCCGGCATGTCGGCGCCGACGACCGTTTGTATCTGTTCCAGGTTTATCCCTTCGCCCAGCAATATGATATCCCACCGCTCCTCATCCGCAAGAAGCGCAATGACTTCGTCTTCGTTGTACGCTTCGGCAACATGGCACTTATTATTCTCTTCCAGCTCGGCGACTACCCGGCGGATGGTTTCCGGGTGGCCGGATGCCACAATGACATTTTTGCCGACAACCCCACCGACAATTCCGCGCTCCCAGCTTTCCGGAACCCATACCACCACACGCATCCCTTTACCGGTCGGGCTATTGGTAAGGTCGAGTTGCCCGCCATGCGCATCCACCATCAAGTAGCTTATTGCCAATCCCAGGCCGCCTTTGCCCCCGCCTTTTGTGGAGTAAGCCGGATCAAATGCCTTCTCGATTTCTTCGGCAGTCATCCCCGCCCCTTCATCGGCAACGACCACTTCTACACCGCTCCCCCTGCGAGCTGCCGTCACGATTATTTGCCCCCCTCGCGGGCTGGCGCGAATCGCATTTTTGATGAGATTGGTAAACACTCTGGTAAGCTGGTTGCTGTCCGCATCAACATACAATGCCTGCCTTTCCTCAAATATCAAATGGATCCCCTCCTCTTCCGCCGTTCCCCGCAAGATACCCACCGCCCGCCGAACGATTTCCCCGATTTCTTCCCTCCGGAGGCGGGGGGTCCCAAACTGGCTGCCGGCCCCTATCTGATTCAGCATCTCCCGCGCGTGCCCCAACGCCTCAAACATCTCCTTGATCGAACCAAGCGATTCCGGGTCGGACACTTTCTCCCCGATCTTCCTGAGCTGCGCATCGGCCCCCATCAGCAGGTTGGAAAGATCGTGGCTTAACACGCGCCCCGTTTGATTCAGGTCGCGTATCCGTTTCGATACCAGCCTGCGCCCTTCTTCGTGAACGGTGCTCGTTACATCCACTACCAGCAAGTAATAGCCGGTATCTGCGGCGGTATCGCCTTCTTTTAGCGGGGTGGCAATAATCTCGTACCATCTCGCTTCACCCTCCCCGCCACGAGCCTCCCACCGTTTGCCGCCGCATTCCTTGATGATATTGATGAAACTCAGGTTCTTTCCAAAGAGCGCATTAAACAGGGAACTGCAATCCCGCCCTTCCGCAGCGGCGCACCCGAACAACCTGTTTGCCGGTTCGTTGGTGCGCAGCACCTTCCCCGCACTGTCCGTAATAACAACCCCATATGAGGCGTGCGCCATATGATGATCCATCAGGCGGCTTTTGATTTCCGACTCCCGGTTGAGCAGCCTCAGCTCGGAAATCACTTTGTCGCGACCGATCATCTCATCCATCCCGCCGGACAGATTCGATTCGGATGGCCGCCAAATTGCCAGCAAACTACCCAGATTCCGCAATGGCATCTTCAACCCTTTTTTAGCCGCAACCCTGCCGTAAAAGGCCACAGCGACAGCCGCCGGCATGGCCGAAAGCATGAAGGGGAAAATATCGTTCCTGAAATTGGCCCAGCCCATCACTATTCCGAAATTCATCGCCGAATATGCCACCAGCCACCCCGCCGCGCTCAACAGCAAGGCAACAAACAAACCCGTTGTGTATTTCCACTTGCCGACCAGAAGGTAGCTCGCCATACCCAGCATTTGCGCAAACATCAGTCCGGCGATTATTGACAGATGCTCCCGGCTCGACAGAACCACCAGATACGGCAATGGAACATACTGCGCGAGATGCTCCCTGAAAACGGAGAACAGCCATGCCGCCATGCATGAAGCCGCCACCAGCAGCATATAAGACCTGGCGACACGCAAGCCGTCAAAAGCGAAAGCCAAAAGTGACCCAAGCAGTATCGAGGGGATAAACAGCGTGGCGCCGGCATTAAAGTGCATGCTGCCATATGTCACCCACCAGCCCGTCTGCAACATTTGCCAGAGCAAGATGCTGTAGACGCCGGCAAGGCCAAAGAAAGCGCCTAACGTTATTCTCGTCCGGGCAGCATGCAGCGCCAGCTGCACTCCGGTCAGAAAGATCAATGAATAAATGTAATAGTATTGATCTTGTTCCATTTTGCGTGATGGCGCTTCTAAAAAATTCAACCCAACAGAGCTGCCATGATACAACTACGCTCCGCAGCAAGCCGGATGGGGGAGAGCGCTATTTTGATGCCAGGACACAACTGCGGTTTTTAGGATCAAAGGGGGCTGCTCGCCATGCACGTTAGGTTCAAGACCCGGATGCGGCGCGCGGGTGAGGGCGGCGGGGGCATGCCGACGGGAGACGGATCCCGCGCCGATAGCTCCGCCCCAGCTTCAGAAGTGGCGGGTGCGCTTCTTTGGCGCAACACCGCGATGCGCCAAAGAACTGGCGCCCCTCATTTAACCAGCAGCACCGGCATCGTGGCCATATGTGCCACTTTGTTTACCACCGAACCCAGCAGCAGCGAAGTGAGCGTACCCTCCCCCTGCGCTCCCATGGTGATCTGGTCAACTTGCTGCTCCTTGGCATATTGCACGATGGCTTCAGCCGGCGTGCCCACGCTGACATGGTAGGTATAGGCCAGCCCCGCAGCGTCCAGTTTCCTGCCGGCTTGAGCCAGCGCCGCCATGCCCTGCTCGCGGTAGTAGCCGTTCAGGGTTTCCTGGTTGATAAACAGTTTCACGTTGCCGGAAGCGACGCTCCACTGCACGTTCAGCAAAAATATCTGCGGCGTTTCCTTCAGCAGCGAGGCCGTCGCAATGACATGCTCTACCGCCCGCTCTGCGCCGGACGAGCCATCCACGGGAACCAGTATTTTCATTTATCTTCCTTTACGTGCTGGTTGTGCGCCTGCGCGGCCACCCGTTCATCCAGCAAATTCACCACCGGCAACGCCGCTGCCTTGCGCGCGGCAAGCCATTTACCCATCACCACCACCAGCGCGGCGCAGATTGCAGGCAGCAGCAGATGCGGAATCTGCGGGGCCTGTTCCAGCCATCCGGCCACCAGCTTGTCGCTGACCAGCATTTCGCCGGCCACATAGCCGAGCAAGCACCCGCCGGCCATAATGATGGCCGGGAAGCGATCTATCAGCTTCAGCATCAACTGGCTGCTCCAGGCGATCAGCGGGATGCTCACCACCAGGCCGAACACCAGCAGCCACACGCTGCCGTGCGCCGCCGCCGCAACGGCGAGCACGTTATCCAGGCTCATGACGAAATCGGCAATGATGATAGTGCGTATCGCCCCCAGCAAATGGGTGTTTGCCTTTACGTTGGACGCGCCGTGCTCTTCTTCTGGCAGAAGCAGCTTGACGCCGATCCACAACAGCATCAGCGCGCCGATCACTTTGAGATATGGCAAGCTCAACAGGCCGACAGCGAAAAAAGTCAGCACGACGCGCAGGCCGATGGCGCCCGCCACCCCGAACATCACGCCTTTTCTGCGCTGCTCCAGCGGCAGGTTGCGGCAAGCCAGCGCGATAACCACCGCGTTGTCGCCGCTGAGCAACACGTCAATGACAATAATCTTGAATACATCCACCCAGAACTGGCTGGTGCTCATCATTTCCAGCATTGGCTACCCTTTCCGTTTCCCGGCGGGCATTGTACAAGCCCGCCGCGATTCCCACAAAACCCTATGCTGACAGTCGCGCAGAATGCCGTTGCATTCGCCCGGCTATTGAACTTTAATGCAACTTCCTTCAACCGTCGGCCCCGTTATATGCTGACCACGCTCACCCGACAATTCCGCATCTGGCTGTTCCGTCCAAGGATCGAAAGCGGCGCGGTCACGCTCACGCAGCGCCGTATTTTTATCCTGCCGACGCGGCATGGCGCCGGCTTCGCTTTTGTTTTGCTGCTGATGCTGCTGGGCGACATCAACTACAACCTGAGCCTGGGCTATGCGCTCACTTTCCTGCTGGGCACTCTGGCCCTGCTGACCATGCTGCACGCCTTCCGCAACATGGTGCAACTGGAAATCCGTGCAGGCCGCGCAGATGCGGTTTTCGCCGGGGATAAGGCGCAATTCATATTGCATTTTCACAACCGCAGCGACCTGTCGCGCCACCGGTTAAGTTTGCGGGGCGAGTGCGGGTGCAGCATCACGTTCGACATTCCCGCGCGGCAAAGCATCGAGATAAGGCTTCCGATTCCGGCGCCGCAGCGCGGCTGGCTGGAGAGCGGGCGGCTGACTTTGTTCACCGAATTTCCCCTCGGCCTGTTTTACGCCTGGTCTTACCTGCAATTCGACACGCGCTGCCTGGTTTACCCCAAACCGGCCGCACCCCTGCCGCTACCCATCAGCCTGGCGCAAAACGATGCGGGTGGCTTCAGTGTCGCCGGGGATGAGGATTTCTCCGGCCTGCGCGGTTATGTGGACGGCGATGCGCAGCAACGCATCGCGTGGAAAGCGCTGGCGCGCGAGCAGGGCTTGCAGGTCAAACAGTTCAGCGCGCAGCAGGGGCGCGAACTCGATCTGGATTGGTCGTTGCTGCCCGCGATGGGCGCGGAGCGCAGGCTGGCAATCATGGCGCGCTGGGTGCTGGATGCCGACGCGCAAAACCTGCATTTCGGCCTGCGCCTGCCCGGCGCCGAACTGCCGCCCCGGTGCGGCGCCGCGCACCGCGCCGAATGTCTGCGCGCGCTGGCGCTGTTCGAGCCGGGCGAGAAAAAGCCATGAATCGGCCCACCGCCCAAGATGCGGGAAGAATTGACAGCCCGTACCTTGTGTACGGTTTGGCGATCTGCATCCTGATGGTCGGCGCACCCCATGCGGGCCACCTGCCTTTGTGGGTGAGCGCGCTGTGCGTCGTGCTGCTGGGCTGGCGCGCCTACCTCGCTTACAGCGGCACCGCGCTGCCGCCGCGCTGGCTGCTGCTCGCCATCACGCTGGGCGGCGTGGCCGGCATCCTCATCAGCTTCCGCACCCTGTTCGGGCGCGAGGCCGGCGTCACCCTGCTGGTGTTGCTCGCCGCGCTCAAGCTGCTGGAACTGCGCGCCGCGCGCGACGCGACCATCCTGATTTATCTGTCCTGCTTCATCCTGGTCACCCACTTCTTTTATTCGCAAAGCATCCCTGCCGCGCTGTTCGTGCTCGCCACCCTGCCGGCTATCGTGGCCACCTGGCTGCACCTGCAAAATGGCGTGCTACCGCTCGTGGCGCGCCTGCGCATGGCTGCCGTGCTGCTGCTACAGGCGATCCCGCTCGCGCTGGTGTTATTCGTCCTGTTCCCGCGCGTGCAGGGGCCGCTGTGGGGGATGCCGCAGGATGCCTACGCCAGCAGCGGGCTGGACGACAAAATGAGCCCCGGCAGCCTGAGCCGTTTGTCGCTTTCCGATGCGGTGGCGTTCCGCGTAACGTTCGGCGGCGCCCCGCCGAAACGCGATCAGATGTACTGGCGCGGGCCGGTGCTGTGGGAATTCGACGGGCGCACCTGGACGCCGGGCAAAACGGCGCGAACCAAGCCGCCGCAACTGGACAGCCTGGGCAGCCCAACCGACTATACGGTGACGCTGGAGCCGCACAACAAGCCCTGGCTGTTTGCGCTGGAAATGCCTGTGCAACTTTCGGTTCCGTTCGATCTGGCATACGACTTCCAGTTGCACCACAAATCCGCCGTCAACGCGCGGCTGCGCTACAGCGCGCGTTCCCATCCCGGCTACCGCGCCAATGTTGAAGAGGAGCCACGCCAGCTGCGGCGCGCGCTGTCCATTCCGGGCAACCTCAACCCCCGCGCCAGACAGCTTGCCGCAGAATGGCGGGCAAGTTTTCCCGGCGATGATGCCATCGCGCGTGCGGCTCTGGCGTATTTCAACCGCGAGAAATTCCAGTACACGCTGGAGCCGCCCCTGCTCGGCGCAAATTCCGTGGATGATTTTCTGTTCGAAACGCGCCAGGGTTTCTGCGAGCACTACGCTTCCAGCTTCGTGTTTCTGATGCGCGCGGCGGGTGTTCCGGCGCGCGTAGTGACCGGCTATCAGGGCGGCGAACTGAACGATCTGGGCGGCTATTTCATTATCCGCCAGTCCGATGCCCATGCCTGGGCAGAAATATGGCTGCGCGGGCGCGGCTGGGTGAGGATAGACCCTACCGCCGCCATCGCGCCGGCGCGCGTGCAAAGCGGCCTGGCCGCATCCCTGCCGGGCAGCGCGGCTCTGCCCTTCTTCGAGCGCAACCCGGCGCCGTGGCTACGCAGCCTGCGCTTCAACCTGGATGCGCTGGCAAACCATTGGAACCAGTGGGTGCTGGGCTACGACCCGGAGCTCCAGTTCGCCTTCCTTACCCGCATGGGCATGGAAGCGGTCACCTGGCAGAAAATGGCGCTCAACATGCTGGGCGGCGTGGCGCTGCTTGTCGCGCTGGCAGCCCTGTTCATGCTGCGCCGACTCTATACCCGCAACACCGATGCGGCGCAGCGCCTGTACCTGAAGTTCTGCCGCAAACTGGCGCAGGGTGGTATCGCGCGCGCCGCGCACGAAGGGGCGCAGGATTTTGCCGCGCGCGCCGCCCGGATGAAACCGCAGTCAGCCCAGGCCATCGCGGACATTACCGCCCGCTACCTCGCGCTGCGCTACGGCAATCGCGCGGAGAGCGGCGCGCTGCCTGCCATGAAGCGTGCGGTCACCGCGTTCAGGTTATAATCCGCCGCATATTTTCATTGATGCCCCACCATGCAAATCACCCGCAGGCTGGAATTCGACGCCGGCCATCGCATCCCCAACCATGCCAGCCAGTGCAGGCATTTGCACGGTCACCGCTACGCTATCGAGATCACGCTGTCCGGCAAGATCATTGCTGACGCGGGCGCATCCGAGCAAGGCATGGTGATGGATTATTCGGAAGTGAAACGCATCGCCAAGGAGAAGCTGGTGGATGCGTGGGACCACGCCTTTCTGGTATATCGCGGCGACCGCGCGGTGCTGGATTTTCTGAACGGGCTACCGGAACACAAGACCGTGGTGCTGGACGCTCTCCCCACCGCCGAGAACCTGGCGATGCTCGCGTTCGGGATGCTGGATGGCGCCTATCGTGATACTTACGGCAACCACTTGCAACTGGAGCGGGTGCGTATCTACGAAACACCGAATAATTGGGCGGATTGCCTGCGCGGTGAATAACGCTCACGTACCTGATTTTACCGAGCGTGTATGGCAAACGCCGCCCTTGATTATGAAGCCCGCCATGGCAGCCCCCCGTTCGAGCCGGGTGCAGGCTCTTCCCTCCCCCCCAAGCCCCCGCAAGGAGAAGGCCGGTGGGCGCCCGGCGGAATTGCCGCCGCCCTTCCACACGGAGAGGGGACGAGATCCGATGGGACGACTAGCCATTCGACTAAACCCGGCAATAAAACTCTGGGCAAGTCGCTGGTTATCGCTGCGCGAGTTTCACATTAACTGCCAGCCGCGCACCGGCAAATTGTATAAGGAATAATACGATGAGCCGCCTTCTGCTTCTTGTTGTGGTCGCCGTCGTTGTTTACTGGCTGCTCAAGTCCTATCGCGGAAAAGTCCGCAAGGAAAGCGAGCACGATGAAAATGCGCCCGGGCAGGCGGAAGACATGGTGCGCTGCGCGCACTGCGGCGTGCATCTGCCCAAGCGAGAAAGCCTGGCGGCAGATGGGAAGTTTTATTGCAGCGATGCGCATCGCCGCGCGCAAGCCGGGAAACCGGAATAAATCCCCCGCCGATGCTGAACACCCTTGCCTCCTTCCCATTCCGCCCGCGCGCTTATTCCGCCCCTTCCGCCGGAGACCTGTGGCGCTCGATCACTCTTTTCAATTATTACCGCCTGATCCTCGCGTTACTGTTTGTACTGCTGGTGAGCTGGTTTGGCGCAACCCCGCCGTTCGGTCCGAGCAACCCGCCTCTGTTTTTCCGCACCAGCATCGTGTATGTCGCGCTCGCGCTGATTTTTCAGTTCGCCATCCGGTGGCGCCACCCGCGCCCAAGCTGGCAATTGGCGGCGCAAGTTGGCTCCGATATCGCCTGCATCACACTGCTGTCCCATGCCAGCGGCGGAATACAGAGCAGCTTGGGGATGCTGTTGCTGGTGTCGCTGGCCGCCGCCGGGCTGATCAGCCGGGGCAGGATTACCCTGTTTTTTGCCGCGCTGGCCAGCCTGGCGGCATTGCTGCAGCACTCATATGCGGTGCTCACTCAAGAGAATGCCGAGATCGCGCAGTATTTGCAGGTCGGGCTGTTGTGTTCCGCTTATTTTGCTGTCGCGTGGCTGGCGCACACTCTGGCGAAGTACGCGATTGCCAGCGAGATGCTGGCCGCTCTGCGCGGCATAGACCTGGCCAACATGGCGGAAGCCAACCGCCTGGTGATACAAGACATGCCGGATGGCGTGCTGGTGGTGGACGAGCGCGGTGTGGTCAGGCAGCACAACCAGAGTGCGGAGCGCTTGCTTGGATACGCTTTCCCCCAGGATGGCGGCGTGACTCTGGCCGATTGTGCGCCCCTCCTTGCCGGGCAATTTGCCGCGTGGCGGCAAGGCTACGGCAATAGCAACGAGGTGTTGTGCCTGCCGGTCACCAACTATCAGACGCGCGTGCGCTTTCTGCCGGTGCAGCGCGAGAGCTTCTGGGGGGCGGTGCTGTTTATCGAGGATATGCGGCGCGCGCAGGCTCAAGCGCAGCAAATCAAGCTTGCGGCTCTGGGGCGGTTGACCGCCAACATCGCCCACGAGGTGCGCAACCCGCTTTCGTCCATCAGCTATGCCGCCGAGCTGCTGCGCGAAGAGAAGCACGATCCGGCGCAGGCGCGAATGATCCAGATTATCGTGGATAACACCACCAGGCTGAACCGGATCGTGCAGGATGTAATGCAGATCAACCAGCGTGATCGCGTACACGGCGAAGTGTTTCACCTGGACGAGAAGCTGCCGCTTTATATCGGCGAGCTGCACCACGCGGAAGGAGTGCAGCAAGAGGTTTTCCGGATCGAGGCTTCTCGCGGTTGCGTGGTGGAATTTGATCGCATCCATCTCGACCGTATCTTGTGGAATTTGTGCCGTAACGCCTTGCGCTATTGCAGCAAGCAGGCGGGCAGCGTGCAATTGTGTGCGTGGCGCCAGGATAACCGCAGAACGCTGCTCGAGATCAGGAATGATGGGCCCGCAGTCGCGCCAGATCATGTCCAGCAGATGTTTGAGCCTTTTTTCACCACGTCGGCAGGCGGCACCGGCCTGGGTCTGTATATCGCCCGAGAATTGTGCGAAGCTAACGGGGCAACAATCGAATATCGCGAGCGACCGGAAGGGGGCGCGTGCTTCCGTATCGTGTTTGGAGAGAAAAATGATGAGCCATAACGAACCTTCTGTCGCTGCACGCGCCCCTCGGGTGCTGGTGGTGGATGACGAGCCGGATATATTGGAGTTGCTCGAGCTCGCGCTGATTCGCATGGGGCTGCAAGTTGATCGCGCGTGTAGCGTGGGCGAAGCGGTGCGGCAACTTGGCGGCCATTCCTACGCCCTGTGCCTGACGGATATGCGGCTGCCGGATGGAAACGGCCTTGATGTCTTGCGGCATATCGCCGAGCGCAACATGGATGTGCCGGTCGCGGTAATTACGGCTCACGGCAACATGGAAAACGCAATTTCAGCACTCAAGGTCGGTGCTTTTGACTACCTGTCCAAACCGGTCGCGCTGGACCAGTTGCGCACTCTGGTCAAGGCCGCTCTCAAACTGCCGCAACCCTCCGCCGTTGCAGGGCGGAGTGCGCACACGCTGCTGGGGCGATCCCATGCGATGGAAAAGGTGCGCGGCCTGATTGAGCGCGTCGCGCGCAGCCAGGCGCCGGTGCACATCAGCGGCGAGTCCGGCAGCGGCAAGGAACTGGCTGCGCGCCTGATCGTGGAAAAAAGCGCGCGTTGCGACCAGCCCTTCGTGGCTGTGAATTGTGGCGCGATCCCGGAAACGCTCATGGAGAGCGAGTTTTTCGGATACCGTAAGGGCGCGTTTACCGGCGCCGATAAGGACAGGGACGGGTTTTTCCAGGCGGCTAACGGCGGCACGCTGTTCCTGGACGAGGTGGCCGATCTTCCTTTGGTCATGCAGGTAAAGCTGCTGCGGGCGATCCAGGAAAAGAAGGTGCGCAAGGTGGGCGCCACCCAGGAGGAACCGGTGGATGTGCGCATCGTCAGCGCCACCCACCGGGCGCTGGCGGAGCGAGTGCAGCAGGGCAGCTTTCGCCAGGATCTGTATTACCGGCTAAACGTGATTTCCCTGGCGATGCCGCCGTTGCGCGAAATGCGCGACGATATAGCAGGAATCGCCAGCCAGTTGCTGACCCGGTTGCACCGCGATGCAAAAGTGGAATTCTCGCCCGAGGCGATGCAGATATTGAGCCACTACGATTTTCCCGGCAACGTCCGCGAGTTGGAAAACATCATTGAACGCGCTTTGGCTTTGTGTTCTGGAGGAATCATCGCTCCGGATGATTTGCAGTTGACGCCTGCCGACATCGGCGGTGCGGAGAGCAAGCCGGGTGTAGCGGGCAAATACCATCTGGGCGATTATCTGGACAGCATCGAGCGGGCGGCCATACTGGAGGCTTTGAACCAGACTGGGTTTAACCGCACCGCCGCAGCCAAGATGCTGGGTGTGACTTTTCGCGCATTGCGTTACCGCATGGAGCGACTGGGCATTACCGACAACGACAAATAATCAATGAAGATTAACGCCAACGGATGGTTGAGCGGGATGCGCCGAATCGTTTCGCCCAACTGTGACGCCCGCCCGCCTGGCACACCGCTAGAACTGCTGGTGATCCATAATATCAGCCTGCCGCCGGGCCAATTTGGCGGAAAAGAAATTGTGCGGCTGTTTACCAATACCCTGCATTTCGATGCGCATCCATACTACGCCCAGCTTTGCGGCCTGAAAGTTTCTGCTCATTTTTTTGTCCAGCGCACCGGCGAAATTATCCAGTTCGTATCTTGCGGCCAGCGCGCGTGGCACGCGGGTGCATCAATGTGGCAGGGGCGTTCCCGCTGCAACGATTTTTCCATCGGAATTGAACTGGAAGGAAGCGACGAGGCGCCGTTCGAAGATCGGCAATATCGGGCGCTGGTGCGGCTGACGCGGCTACTGAAGCGCGCCTACCCCATCCGTGCCATCGCCGGGCATTCAGAAATCGCTCCCGGGCGGAAAACAGACCCGGGTCCATATTTTGACTGGGAGCGCTATCTTGGCGCATTCTGAAACAACGGCGCCGAATCAGACTGCACTGCGAAGCAAAGCGTTGCAGTTATCAAACCGGCTAACCGGGGCTGCAACAGGCGGAACCGCACCCGCTGCCTGAAACAAAAAAAGCGCGCGCAGTACCCATACTGCGTGCGCCCGTTACAACCCGTATAACCGGTGGATCAGCCCCTTCTCAAACACAGGGGCTATCTCCACATTTTCAGCCCCGTTAGTTTGGCTTGCTGATTCCTGGCGTAGGAAAAGGCCAGGTTGCAGCCGGGCGCACGGGTGCCGGAGCGGACGGAGCCACTGCTGGAGTTGCTACCGCTGCAGCCACCTTCTTTGCCGGAGCTACTTTCTTGGCTGCCGGTTTTTTGGCGGGGGCCGCCTTTTTTGCCGGAGCCGCCTTCTTTGCCGGAGCCGCTTTTTTGGCTACTGCCGGTTTTTTGGCGGGAGCCGCTTTCTTTGCCGGAGCCGCTTTCTTTGCCGGAGCCGCTTTCTTTGCCGGAGCCGCTTTCTTTGCCGGAGCCGCTTTTTTGGCTGCCGGTTTTGCTTTCTTCGATTCTGCCATTTCAACCTCCTTTGATAGTTATGGAAAAACAACAATACCCATCTACTACACCTTCAACATACCGCTATGCGGCATGGCTGAAGACCTCTAATCCGAGACATAGTCCGCCAGCTCGCTATCACCCGGTTTGATTTTTCTCGATCGGCATATCGGGCGCGACTGTCGCCGCTGCGGCTTGCCTGCCGGCCTGCACCTGCGAGGCAAGGCGATAATCCGCGACAAACAGAGCCAGATACAGCAAGAGTGCCCGCATACTTGAGCGCGACCGCGCAACCACAATGGGCCGCACTACACAGACTGAAAGGAAAATCTTGAGAAGAGGAGGGTGCAGAAACGTCGCGTGCGGACACTGAAAAAGGCGAAGCGTTAACCATGTCAAGCCGCATGCAACTCCCTCTGACAGATCTTGGTATTTATGATCCGGTTACCAGAAAACACTACATCTAGTGTTTTTATGGTAGATTTGCGCTAATTGTAGTGCATACACAGAAAAATATGCAAGTAATTTTTTGTTTATTGACAACACTTTTTCAGTGTGCGTGATTGGGCCAATGATTTTTCCCGGCGATTTCAGCCTTGCACGAAATATTCAAACGTAAAACTCGCGTGACGGATCCCGCCCGCTTTCCGTGCGGAAGGGTGGCAGCAAAACCGCTGGGCGCCCGTCGGCATCCTCCTTGCGAGGCTGCGGGGAAGAGCAGGTACAATGGTGGAGAGAAGCGGGCACGGCGAGTTTGCCATGCCGGTTATCCACGCTTGTCGCTATACGTCAAAGACGCGATTCCGGGGAACGGCAGTGCCCATCAGGACAGTTCCACAAACGGAAAGGGATGGGGCATCACATGCAGTCATCCCGCTACGCGATGAAGGAAAAACCAGTGGTTGCAAAACAATTGTGAGGTGTGGGCCACATGAAAATCGAAACATTGCGCTGGTTCAACAACCGGTTGGAGATGGTAGATCAGCGTATCCTGCCAGCGTCCTTTGAATACTTGAGCTATGACACTGCTGCTTCGGTGGCGGAGGGCATCCGCAGCATGGTGGTGCGCGGTGCGCCGGCCATCGGCGTGGCGGCGGCTTACGGGGTGGCGCTGGAGGCGTTGCACCTGTCTCAATACCTTTCCCCGTACCGGGGGAAGGATGGGGTTGGGGTGGAGACGCCGGGCGCTTCTACCCTCTCCACACCCCTCCTTGATGAAACTGCCAGCCCTTCGGTCGAGCCCGCAGGCGGGCAAGTCGCTGGTTACCTGCAAGTGCGAGGGAATGGCTCGGTGGATTTCAAGGCTGGTATGGAAGCCGGTTTCACCGTGCTGGCGCAGAGCCGCCCGACGGCGGTGAACCTGTTCTGGGCATTGCAGCGCATGCGCAAGATTTGGGATGACGTGGCTGGACAGACGCCGCAGCAGGTCGCGCAGCGCCTGCTGGCCGAGGCGCACGAGATACTGGCCGAGGACATCCGCATCAACCGTGCGATGGGCGCGTTCGGTGCGGAGTTGCTGCCAGACGGCGCGCGCGTGCTGACACACTGCAATGCGGGCGCTCTTGCCACTGCGGGTTGGGGCACCGCACTGGGCGTGTTTCGCTCGGCGGTAGAGGCGGGCAAGAAAATCTCCGTGATCGCCGACGAAACCCGCCCCTTCCTGCAAGGCGCGCGGCTGACGGCCTGGGAAATGGTGCAGGAAAATATTCCGGTGACACTGATCACCGACAACATGGCGGGCTTCATGATGGCACGCGATGAGGTGGATGCCGTAGTGGTCGGCACCGACCGTGTGGCCTCCAACGGCGATGTGGCGAACAAGATCGGCACCTATATGGTGGCGGTGCTGGCGCGGCGGCACAACATTCCGTTCTATGTGGCCTGCCCGCTTTCCACCATAGACATGAATATCGCCAGCGGTGCGGATATTCCCATCGAGGAGCGCTCGCCCGACGAGGTGAAGGGCTTCCGCGACTACCATTGGGCAGCGGAGGGAGTGAAGATACGCAACCCTTCTTTCGATGTGACGCCCGCCGAACTGGTGTCGGGGCTCATCACCGAAAAAGGCGTGGTGTGGCAGCCGGATTACGCCAAGCTGCGGTCACTGTTCGAGAAATGACCATATTGACAATTAAGGTTACCTGTCGCCATGAAGCAACCCGGACGCAACGACCCCTGCCCGTGCGGCAGCGGCAAAAAATACAAGCAGTGCTGCCTGAAGCAGCAGGATGTTCGGGCTGTGAGCGCCCGCGAGAGTGCGCGCCTCACGCAAAACCTGCGGCTCGCCGCCGAGCATTACCGTGCAGGACGCCTGTTGCAGGCGGAAGATGCCTGCAAAGAAGCGTTACGGGCAGGGCCGGATAACCCGGAGGCGCTGCAACTGCTGGACGCGCTTTCCGGGCAGCTTGCCGCACTGCACTCGGGTCAGGGTATTTCGCTCCACTCGCAGGGTAGACTGGAGGCGGCGGCGGCCAGCTACCAGAAGGCGCTTGCGCTTAAACCGGATTTTGCCGAGGCGCACTATAACCTCGGGATCGTTTTCAACGATCAGGGCAAGCTGGAGGAGGCGGCGAAAAGTTGCCGCCGGGCGTTGGCGTTCAGGCCGGATCTGGCCGAGGCGCACAGCAACCTGGGGAATGCGCTCCAGGCGCTGGGCAGGCTGGATGAAGCGGTCGCCAGCCACCGCAAAGCGCTGGCGCTCAAGCCGGATAACGCGGACTGGCTCTACAATCTGGGCATCGCACTCCAGGAGCAGGGCGGGGTGGACGAGGCCATCTTGTGTTACCGCAAGGCGCTCACACTGAATCCGGGCCTCGCGCAAGCGTGGTACAACCTGCACGCCCTGCTGCTGGATGCGGAGGGCGTCGCCGCAGCGATTGAGTGCATGAAAAAGGCCGTCGAAGCCAGCCCTGCCAACGCGGATTACCGCTTTTTTCTGGGAATGCTGCTCGATTATTCCGGGCAGACTGAAGAGGCGTCTGCCTATCTGGATGCGGGCGGAAGGAGTGCGAGTTTGTTCCGCGCGCGGCTGGATGCGTGGCGCTACATCCAATCGGCAGGCGGCAAGCTCTCGCAGATGACGGGCAGCCCGATCCGCGCTTTCAAGCTTGGGATGAGCGCGGCTCGCAACGATGGGCTGATTCTGGAGTTTGGCGTCCGTTTCGGCTGTTCGATCCGGCAGATTGCCGCGCTGGCCGGGCAGCAGGCAGTACACGGATTTGACAGCTTCGAGGGGATCCCCGAAGCGTGGCACGATGAGCCGCAGGGAAGCTACAGCACCAGAGGGGCGCTACCGGAAGTGCCGGGCAACGTGGTTCTTCATGCCGGGTGGTTTGACGATACGCTTCCGGCATTCCTGAACGGGAACACCGCCCCTGCCCGCTTCGTGAATGTGGATTGCGACCTGTATAGTTCGACGAAAACGGTGCTGGCGCTATTGGCCGATCGCATTGCTTCCGGGACGGTCATCGTCTTCGATGAATACCTCGGGAACGAACATTGGCGCGAGGACGAATTCCGGGCATTTCAGGAAGCCGTTGCCAGGTTTGGCTGGAATTACGAGTATCTCTGTTTCAGCTTATTCACCAAGCAGGCCGTCGTCCGCATCCTTTGAGATGCGTTCCTGATGCTTAACCGGCAACCTGCTTTTCGCGAATTTCGTCCAGCGTCTTGCAGTCTATACACAGCGTCGCAGTGGGGCGCGCTTCCAGGCGGTTGAGTCCGATTTCCACGCCGCATTTTTCGCAATAACCGTAATCGCCGCTGTCTATCTTGGACAGCATCTCGTCTATCTTCTTGATCAGCTTGCGCTCGCGGTCGCGGTTGCGCAGCTCGAGGCTCACGTCCGACTCCTGGCTGGCGCGGTCGTTCGGGTCGGCAAACACCGTGGCCTCGTCCTGCATGGTGTGCACCGTGCGATCTATATCTTCGCCCAGCCCGAGCTTGATACCGTTCAGTACCGAACGGAAATGATCCAGTTGCTTGGAGCTCATGTAAGTCTCCCCTTTTTTGAGCTTGTAGGGGGCAACTGGCTTGGTGGGTTGTACCGGCATTTATCTCTCCAGAAACATGCAAACAAAATTTTTAGAACGCGCTTTAATACCAGAAACGTCGGCTGGTAGCAACAAAATTTTGCCGAACAAAATTTGCCGAACCATGCCAGATCTTTCGCACCAGCCTCTTGACAAGCCAGCCCGCAATCATGCCTGGGCTGGTAAAAAGACCGGCTTCAGGGCATTGGCGGGCAAGGTTGGTCATGCTCCCCGGTATCCTGGTTCGCGTCGCCTGCCTTCCCCGCCTGCGCAGCTTCGCGCGCCTTGGCGCGGCGAACTTCGATTTCGTTAATTTCAGCCTGCTGCCCGGATGTCAGTTCATCCGTATTCCTGGGTTTGATTGATGCAGCCTGTTTCCTGGTGCGATCCAGCGCCGCCCGGATGAGGGCCTGCGCATCAGTATCAAGAGTGGAGGCCGGCTTCATGGCAATCTTTTCTTTCTGCGCGAGCTTTTCGGTCTTCTCGCGCTTGTCGCGCTCGATGCGCTCCATGCGGAAGCGGTAGCGTTTCCGAGCGGCTGCGGCTGCGGCGTGCTTCTGTTCGCGCATCAATGTTTGCGGCGGTAGCGGCAACATGGCGATGCAATCAACCGGGCAGGGTGCGACGCACAACTCGCAGCCGGTGCAGAGCGCTGCGATGATGGTGTGCATCACCTTGGAAGCGCCAGCGATGGCATCCACCGGACAAGCCTGGATGCACAGTGTGCAGCCGATGCAAAGGCTCTCCTCGATGAAGGCGACCGACACTGGCTTGAGCACGACGCCAGCTTCAAACGGCTTGAACTCGACGCCGACAAGTTCGGCAATTTCGCATATGCCATCTTCGCCACCCGGCGGGCAACGGTTGATGTCCGCTTGCCCGGCAGCAATCGCTCCCGCATATGGCCGGCAGCCGGAATAGCCGCACTTGCCGCACTGCGTTTGCGGAAGAATGGCGTCTATCCTGCCCGCCAGCGTATCATCTTCGGTTTCGTCCATTGCCGTGATTGCAGAAATTAATGGGAAGGGTATTGCGACACCCGCCGATTCAGCCTCCGGTGAGCGGGTTGGTATGTCGCCATAATAACCCATCTACCGATCGCCATTCCGCGCGCAGGACGTCGGACACCGCAGGATGTCTGGCGTTGACTGAAAAGAATCGGGAGGGTAGGCTTCGCGGGCAGTGAAACTACTGGAGAAAGCAGTAATGGCCCAAACAAAAATCACGCTGGATGAATCCGAGATACCGACACACTGGTACAACGTTGTCGCCGACATGCCCAACCCGCCCTCTCCGCCGCTGGGGCCGGACGGCAAGCCTATCGGCCCGGAAGCGCTGGCGGGCATTTTCCCGATGGGGCTGATCGAACAGGAAGTTTCCGCCGAGCGCTGGATACCGATTCCCGGGCGGGTGCGCGAAGCGTTGAGTATGTGGCGCCCCTCACCGCTATACCGCGCGCACCGGCTGGAAGCCGCGCTGGGCACACCAGCAAAGATTTACTACAAAAACGAAAGTGTTTCTCCAGCAGGATCGCACAAGGTCAACACGGCGGTGGCGCAGGCTTATTACAACCAGCAGGCGGGCATCAAACGCCTGGCGACGGAAACCGGCGCCGGGCAATGGGGCTCATCCATCGCGCTGGCCGGACAGATGTTCGGGCTGGAAGTGCGCATCTTCATGGTGCGCGTGAGCTATGACCAGAAGCCGTTCCGCCGCTCCATGATGCAGACCTGGGGCGGCCAGGTGTTTGCCAGCCCCAGCAACGAAACGCAGACCGGGCGCGCCATTCTGGCGAAAGATCCCGGCAACCCCGGCTCGCTCGGCATCGCCATTTCCGAAGCGGTGGAAGAGGCCGCCTCGCGCGCCGACACCAATTATGCGCTGGGCTCCGTGCTCAACCACGTACTGTTGCACCAGACCATCATCGGCCTGGAAGCGAAGAAACAGTTTGCGAAAGCCGGCGACTATCCCGACATGGTGTTTGCGCCGTGCGGAGGCGGCTCCAACTTCGGCGGTGCCGCCTTCCCTTTTCTCGCCGACAAGGCCAGCGGCAAAAATGTGCGGCTGGTGGCAGTGGAGCCCACTTCCTGCCCCACCCTGACCAAGGGCGAATATGCATATGATTTCGGCGACACCGCCGGGCTGACGCCACTGATGAAGATGTACACGCTGGGCCACGACTTCATGCCTCCCGGTATCCATGCGGGCGGGCTGCGCTACCACGGCGATTCACCGCTGGTGTCGCAGCTTTATCACGAGGGGCTGATCGAGGCGCTGGCAATACCGCAGATTGCCACTTTTGAAGCGGGGGTCATGTTTGCGCGCACCGAGGGGATTATCCCGGCACCGGAATCCAACCACGCCATCCGCGCCTGCATTGATGAAGCCTTGCGCTGCAAGGAGAGCGGTGAAGCCAAGACGCTGTTCTTCAATCTCTCCGGGCACGGCCACTTCGACATGGCCGCCTACGACAAATATCTGGCGGGAGAACTGACCGATTTTTACTACCCCGAGGCCGAGATCAAGGCATCACTCGCAGGTTTGCCCAAGGTGGGATAGGCGACCAGCCAATCAGCGATTTATTTTTTCCAAGCCTTGTCCAGGGCGGATTGCGCCTTGTCGTATTTTTTCCTGCTTTCAAGGTAGCGGCTCGCCGAATGGGCCGCTTTTTTCCGGTCGGACTCCAGTTGGGATTTCAGCCGCTCCAGTTCTTTCTCGCCCGCCGACACGCGACGCGCATCGGCATCGCGCTCTTTCATGGCGCTCTCCATTTCGTTCTGCGCGATATGCATCGCCGTCTGCAATGCGGATAATTCCGCGCCTCCGGCATTCCCGGTAGCGAACGCGCCGAGCAGCACCAGCACCAGGCAAGGTAAACACTGAAAAGGTCGCGCAATACGGCTCATGCAGCCTCCTGTCAGCGCACGGGCGGCTCGAGCGTGCCGGTGCGAAGCCGGAAGCAGCCGGTCTTGCGGTCGTCAAAGAAGTGCTGCAAGGTATGGTGCACCGGGCGGAAGGCGAGGGTGTCCCACGGGATGTCCAGTTCCTCGAACAGTTCAACTTCCAGGCTTTCCGTGCCGGGCGAGTAGCTCAAGTTCAGCAGCCTAGCGCGGAACAGCAAATACACCTGACTGATGTATGGCAGGCTGTACATCGAATACAGTTCACCGACATCAATGCGTCCGTTGGCTTCCTCCAGCGTTTCGCGCGCGGCTGCTTCTGCGGTGGTCTCGCCATTTTCCATGAAGCCGGCCGGCAGTGTCCACAAGCCGTAGCGCGGCTCGATGGCGCGGCGACACAGCAGGATGCGCCCGTCCTCCCATTCCGGGATAGCGCCAATAACCAGCTTCGGGTTCTGATAATGGATGGTGGCGCAGACCGTGCATACGTGGCGCGGGCGATCGTCGCCCGGCGGAATGCGCAGCTCGACTGGCGCGCTGCATTCGCTGCAATACTTCATTTCTTGCTTATCCGGTTAATTGCCAAATCCCACCCCCTGTAGGGCGCAATAAGCGAAGCGCATTGCGCCATATGGCGGCGCACATTCGGCGGGTTACGCTACGCTAATCCGCCCTACGAAGGCTGCATTCGCTGCAATACTTCATTTCAGCCCTATTTCCAGAATTGCCACCACGATTTCTCACCTTGCGGTTCCTGCTCGCCGGAAGCGGGTTGCCTGGCAGCTAAAGCCGCGCCGACCTTTGCGCTGTTTTTGTCGAACACGCGCTGCGCGTCGTCGCGCAGATCGCTCATGCCCATCGCGTCGTAGGAGCGCACCATGATTTGCAGCGCGTCCAGCGTGGCCGGGGTCTGCGGATAATCCCTGAGCACGTCCTTGGCGCGGTTGGCGGCAGCCACGTGGGCGCCACGGCGCAGATAATACCTGGCAACGTGGATTTCGTAGCGCGCCAGCGCGTTGATGAGGTATTGCATCCGCAGCCTGGAGTCGGGGGCATAGCGGCTATCCGGAAAGCGCGTCACCAGTTCCTTGAATGCCGCAAACGCTTCGCGCGCGGCGTTGGGGTCACGCTCGGAGAGATCCTGCTGCACGATCCCGCCCAGCAACCCGAGATCTTCGTTGAAGTTGACCAGCCCTTTCAGGTAATAGGCGTAATCAACATGCTGGTTGTTGGGATATTGCTTGATGAAGCGGTCTGCCGCCGCAATGGCAGATTCCGGCTCTTTTTGTTTGTAGTAGGCGTAGGCAATTTCCAGTTGTGCCTGCTGCGCGTAGCGCCCGTAAGGGTAGCGCGATTGCAGGGTTTCAAAATTCTTGATGGCCTTCTCGTAATGGCCGCCGCTCATCTCCTCCTTGGCCTCCTCGTAAAGCTCCCTGGCTTGGGTGGAACTTGTGTCAGCCTTCTTGTCGTCCGGCGACGAAAAAATACCGCAAGCGGTTAGCGTCAGCAGCAGGATTAAAGCTAAACTATGGCGCATGGCTGAACCCGAAAAATTGTCAGGAGATTATACCCCGCTCGGCCTCACGGTGCCCGGCGAATGCGCTGGGATGCGCCTCGATCTGGCCTTGGTCAGACTGTTGCCGGAATATTCGCGCAGCCGCCTGCAAGAATGGGTGGGGCAAGGGCTGGTCAAGCTGGATGGCGCCCCCGCCTCTGTCAAGCAAAAGGTGTGGGGCGGCGAAGCGCTGGAAGTCGCACCCCAGCCGCATCCGTCCGAGCAGCCTTACCAGCCGGAGAGCATCGCGCTAAACATCGTGTTCGAGGATGAGAGCATTCTCGTCCTCAACAAACCGACCGGGCTGGTGGTGCATCCGGGCAGCGGCAACTGGGAAGGGACGCTACTCAACGCCCTGCTGCACCATGATCCGCAGCTTTTCGGGGTGCCACGCGCCGGTATCGTACACAGGCTGGACAAGGACACCAGCGGCCTGCTGGTGATCGCCAGGACGCTGACCGCGCAAACCGCTCTGGTGCGACAGTTGCAGGCGCGCACGGTGCGGCGCGAATATGTCGCGCTGGCTTACGGCGAAGTGGCGCGCAGCGGCACGGTGGATGCGCCGATGGGCCGACACCCCACGCAACGCACCAAGATGGCAGTGGTGGCAGACGGCAAACCGGCTGTCACGCATTACAGCGTAGCGGAACGTTTTCCCGCCACTTCGACTGGCTCAGGACAGGGTTGCACCCTGCTGCGCTGCAAGCTGGAAACCGGTCGCACCCACCAGATCCGCGTACACCTCGCATCCATCCACCACCCCTTGGTCGGCGACCGCACCTACCTCAAGGGTGCGCCGAAATGCCCGCCCGCACTGCGCGCCATCCTTGCCGCTTTCCCGCGCCAGGCGTTGCATGCCGCCCAACTCGGGCTGGAGCATCCGGCTACCGGCATACCCATGGAATGGGGTGCGCCGATACCGGAAGACATGATGCGGCTGCTGGAAAACATCAGGAGCGCATCGCGTGAACCTGCTTGAGTGCTGCATTATTCCAGACTGGCCCGCACCTCCAAACGTAAAAGCCCTGCAAACCACGCGCAACGGCGGTGTGAGCGCTGCCCCCTACGCCTGCCTCAACCTCGGCGACCACGTCGGCGATGCGCCGCTGGCGGTGGCACGCAACCGCAGCCTGCTGGGGCCACTGCTTCCGGGAGAGCCGGTATGGCTGAAGCAGGAGCACGGCACGGTAGTGGTGGATGCCGCATCCGCAGCGTGTTTGCCGCAAGCGGACGGCTGCATCTCGTCGTGCGCGGGAGCGGTGTGCGTGGTGATGACCGCAGATTGCCTGCCGCTATTATTGTGCGATGGGAAGGGTAGCGTGGTGGGTGCGGCGCATGCGGGGTGGCGCGGATTATGCGACGGGGTAATCGAGCAAACCGTGCGCGCGATGGGCGTTCCGCCGGATACCCTGATGGCTTGGCTGGGCCCCGCAATCGGAGCGCGCGCATTTGAAGTCGGCGAAGAAGTGCGCGCCGCGTTTATTGCCAGGCAACCGGGGGCGGCGGCGGCTTTTCTCCCCTCCCCTGCCCGCCCCCTACCACAAACCGGAAAAGGTCTTGGCGACAAATGGCTGGCCGACCTCTATGCGCTTGCGCGCCAGCGGCTCAATGCGCTCGGCATCGCGCGCATCTATGGCGGCGATTTGTGCACCCATACCGACGGGGAAAGATTTTTCTCCTACCGGCGCGATGGTGCGACCGGGAGAATGGGAACATTTATCTGGTTGGAATAGGGGATAGCCGGTTACTGGCAGCACCTGCGACAACAGCGGGCGGACTGGCGCACCGCCCTTGCCCTACCCCTTGCGTTTGCGCGTGGATTTGGCGATGCTGTCCACGGCGGCATGCCTGCAGAACAAGATGGGGAATACCTCGTGCTCGATAACCATGCGTCCGCCATTTACGCGCCACGGGCAATCGTTCCCGACGACCATGCACTCGGCTGAACCCGTGTTATGGGCGCGCACCCGGCAGTTACTGATATCTATCTGCTTTCTGTCCAACATCACCGTACCGTATTGATCCATCACCATCCCCTTACAATAAAACTGCTACTCGCATTCTTCGGGAAAAGACTGGGCCGAAGGATGCAGACACAATCTGATGCACCGGTAGTAGCGCGCCAAATGGCAGGGTTTTGTAAAAGTCCTGCACTCCGTAGCACCGGAGTTGTTTCTGTATATCCGGCAATCCGCTATGTCCATCTGCGGTTCGTCCGAACTCAAGCCGTTCTGATCCATGTCCCTATCCCGAAAATCCGCCCTCCAATTCAAGGGCTGAAACTGGTCACGATAAATAGGTTACCAGAATATTACATATGTGCATAGAGAGATATAGATACTATCTAGGCAGTATCTAGATACATCGCGAATTCCCGCTGTGCTTCAACCCCCTATTTCAAATCGGAATATATGACAGCCAGTTGAAACCCGGAATTTTTTAACGCAGGCGGATCAGCGTCGCCGGAATTCTGATGCTTAACGCTGACAAGCCGGGCAATAAAAACTTGAGCGCTGTCCCTGCCGGATATGCTTGATAGTCGTGCTGCAGACGCTGCATGGCTGCCCGAATCTGCCATATACCCGGTGATGCTGCTGAAAATCGCCGGGGCTGCCGCCGCTCCCCACAAAATCGCGCAGGCTGCTGCCGCCCTGCACGATGGCTTCCTTCAATGTTTCCTGTATCACTTGCGCCAGGCGGTCGCAGCGCGCAAGGCTTAATTTCCCTGCCGCCAGTTGTGGGCGGATGCCGGCGCGAAACAGCGCTTCGCTGGCGTAGATGTTGCCGACGCCCACCACCACGCGGTTGTCCATGATGACCTGTTTGATCGCGGCACTGCGTTTGCGGGTGGCGCGATACAGATAGCCCGCATCAAATTCTTCCAGCAACGGCTCCGGCCCAAGTCTGACGAGCAGCGGGTGCCGTAACGCTTCTTCCTCGCACCACAGCACCGCTCCGAAACGGCGCGGGTCGCGTAGGCGCACCGCCATCCCGTTTGCCAGCAGCAGGTCGAAGTGGTCGTGTTTTTCTGCCGGGGTGGCGGCAGACAAAAGACGCAGACTGCCGGACATGCCGAGATGCAGGATGAGCGTGCCGCCACCGCATTCGATCAGCAGGTATTTGGCGCGGCGGCGCAATGCGCGGATGGTTTGGCCGCGCAGAATAGATGGCAGCATTGCCGGAATCGGCCAGCGCAGATTCCGGTTGCGGATGACGGCGCCCGCGATGTCCTGCCCGGAAAGATACGGTTCAAGCCCGCGCAGGACGGTTTCGACTTCTGGGAGTTCGGGCATGGTTTGCCAGGGAAAACGTCAAATCTCGATCCCGCGACCGGCAACCTTGGTGCGGCGAGCCTTCTCGCTTTCGTAAGCATCCGACACCAGGTTCACCGTCATCGTCCGCTCGTCACCACGGTTAATGGCGATAGCCCCACCGCCGCGCGACCAGATAACGGCCAAGCTGTTATCGGACGAGGGCTTGCCGTATTTGGTCTCGAACTCTTCGGAGAAAATTCTGTTCACTTCCGATAATTGTCCGTGATCGGGAAGAATGGTCAGGGCCATTTTTTCCAGCGTATCCCCATAAAAATAAAAAAACATTATCGCCGGCTGGGTCGCTACACTCGTTGAAACGCTGCATATCCTGTCCGCATCCAGCTTCCCGGGCGGGGTGTAGCAGGTGCTTGCACCGTGTTGCAGCACCGCCCGTTCGCTCATGCCCAGGCTGTACCCACGAATTTCCAGCGGGGTTTCAAGGCGCACGAAAATGCCGGGCTTCTCAACTTGATCGCACCCGACGGTCGCGCCTGTCACCGAGCAAAATAGTGCTATTTTGAGCAGGTTATTCACGGTGTTTCTCCAGCCATTCCTTCTTCATTTCACGGGACTGCTCCAGCTGCGGCGCACTCATCTTCGTTTCGGCCAGTTCTGCGCGCCCGGCAGCGTCCTTGTTGCCGGCTGCCGCCGCCAGAGTGAACCACATGTATGCCAGCGGCAAGTCCTGCGGCGCGCCCCTCCCCTGCTCATACATCGCACCCAGCCGAAACTGCGCTTCCACATGATTTCTCTCGGCGGCCTTGCGGTACCACGATACCGCTTCGGCGTCATCATTTGGCACCCCCAACCCATCCTGATACATTTCGCCGAGGTTGTTTTGCGCCTCGGAATTTCTGGCCTCGGCGCGGCGGTACCAGAGCAGCGCCTGTCGGTAATCCTGCGCGGCGCCCATGCCCTTTTGAAACAGCCATCCGAGGCAGACCTGTGCGGGTGGGTGGCCCTGTTCCGCCGCCTTGCGGAACCAGGCCAGCGCTTCCCGGTAATTCTGCGTGACGCCTTCGCCCTTGTAATGCATCCAGCCCAGCCGGTACTGCGCCTCCGCATCGCTCAATTCCGCCGCCTTGCGGAACCATACCAGCGCTTCCCGGTAGTCCTGCGGGATGCCGCTACCGTTGTAATACATCTCGCCCAGGTTGTGGCCAGCATCCGCGTTGCCGCGCTCTGCCGCCTTGCGGTACCACCCCATCGCCTGGTTGAAATCCTGCGGCACGCCGTGCCCGCCGTAATACATTTCGCCGAGATTGTATCCGGCATCCGTATTCCCTTGCTCTGCCGCTTTGCGGTACCACCCCATCGCCAGCTTGAAATCCTGCGGCACACCGTAGCCGTTATAGTGCATTTCGCCCAAGCTGTTTTGCGATTTTGCGTGCCCCTGCTCGGCGGCCCTGCGGTACCAGGCGGCGGCTTCCCGGTCGTTTTTCGGGGCACCCTGTCCCTTCTCGTACAGGGTGCCGAGAAGGAACTGCGCCTCCGCGTCACCTTTGGCCGCCAGCGGCTTGGTCGTTTCCAGCGTTGCGGCGTAACCCTCGATATCGGCGGCCTCTCCGATCTCCTTGCGAGCCGCCAGCGCGGAAGCGCTGGCGGCAACCAGAAGTGCTGCCAGAAAAATCCTGAATGCGCTCATCTTCACTTATTCCACCGTGTTTGGATCGCTCTACTGCGACGGCATGTTTGGAACCCGGCTAAACCGCCCGAAGCTGTGCGGCAATTATTACATCTTGCCGGAACCGCGCATAACTCTTTCAGCGCCCGGTTTCATTCCATGGCGCGACTTTGAGCAGCAGCAGCATTCCCGGCAGCGCCAGCGCCGCACACAGCAGGAAGAATCCATTCCAGCCCATCGTTTCTACCAGCCAGCCGGTGGCCGCGTTGGCAAAGGTGCGCGGCACGGCGGTCAGGCTGGTGAACAGCGCAAACTGGGTGGCCGTGTAAGCGGGGTGGGTGGCGCGCGCGATGAAGGCGACGAAGGCGGCAGTACCCAGTCCGACCCCCAACGCCTCGAGGCCGATCACGATGGCGAGTTGCGTAAGCTCCACGGCGGTGATTTCCGCATGGTGCCCCACCGAGGCCAGCCAGGCGAAGCCGAAGATGGACACCACCTGCACCACTCCGAACAGCCACAGCGCCCGGTTGATGCCAATTTTCACCATCCACAGGCCGCCGAGCAGGCCGCCGATAACGGCGGGCCACAGCCCGGCATTCTTGGCGACCAGCCCGATCTGGGTCTTGGAGAAACCCATGTCCAGGTAGAACGGCGTGGCCAGCGCGGTGCACATGCTGTCGCCGAGTTTGTAGAAAAACAGGAACGCCAACATCAGCAGCGCGCTACGCCAACCCTGTCGCGTGATAAATTCGTGGAACGGCTCGGCCACCGCTTCGCGCAACGTCTTGGGCGGGTTTGCGTGGTGCGGTTCCCGCACCAGCAGCGTCATCGCCATGCCGGGCAGCATGAACAGGGCGGTGGCGATGAACACCGTGCTCCAGGGCAGGAAATCGGCGAGGATCAGCGACAGCGAGCCGGGCACCAGCCCCGCGATACGGTAGGCGTTCACGTGTACCGCGTTGCCCAGCCCCAACTCGGTATCGCTCAACAGCTCGCGGCGGTAGGCGTCCAGCACGATGTCCTGCGTGGCGCTGAGAAAGGCGAGGGCCGTTGCAATATAAGCGATGACGTGCAGGTCGCTCTGCGGCGAGAATGCACCCATTGAGGCGATCACCGCCAGCAGTCCGATCTGGGTCAGCAGCATCCAGCCGCGCCGCCTCCCGAGCAGCGGGACGACATAACGGTCCAGCAGCGGCGACCAGAGGAATTTCCAGGTGTAGGGAAACTGGATCAGCGCGAACAGGCCGATGGTTTTTAAGTCAACCTGCTCGCTGCGCAGCCAGGCGGGTACGAGATTGAACAGCAGGTATAGCGGCAGGCCGGAAGAAAACCCGGTAAATACGCAGATCGCCATGCGGCGGGTGAAAAGCTGCTGCCAGACGGACATAGCGCCTTTCTTGCTTCGCCTACCAGGCCGTAGCGGTAGCCAGAAAATCGCTCAACACACGAACCCCATTTTGTCGCCCGGACAAGCGCATGGAAAACCGGAATTCATCATTGCAATCCGCCTTTCGACAAAAACCAAGGCGTGGAGCACCTGCCCTGGCGCCACTATCACGGTTATGCGGGCAGCAAAACGGATGCACCACACCAACAACCTCGAGTCTCATCGGCATCTATCCGAGCAAGGATTCTACCGCGTCCGTATCGGCATGGGTTTCTGTCTTGCGGCTCCCGCTGTGGCGCGCATTGTCCGGCAACACGGTGATGTGCACCGGTATGCCGGTTTCCGTTCGCAGCGTAAAACTTGGCACCATCTGCTGCCTGCCTGCCAGGCTCACACGCCATTGGCCGCTTTCAAACTGCAAATCGTGCTTGAGCAGGAACATCATGATCGACTTTTCGTCGTCGGAATACACATTCAGGTTGATATCGGATTGTTCTCCCGCAGTGCCGTTCAATACCGAGCCGGTCAGATAAGGGTGGAACGGCTCCAGCAGGCGCATGACCTCCAACGCCTGCGCGCGAAGCTGCCGCAAGACGCCGGGATGGCTGTCGCTCTGGTAAAGCGAACGGAAGCTGCGCAGAGCCTCATCCACCTGCTGGTTGCTGGGTAAATGGTGGGTGTCCGCCGCGCCCATTTGTTTGGCCGCCTTGCGTTTGGCGTAAGCGTGATCCGTTATGCCATTTTCGGCCATCAGGCGCGCGGCCAAATGCGCCAGATGTTCGCGCATGAGATCGCGTCGTTGTGTGCGGTCATTGCTCACGATGCTCGTTACCTATATTCTGCAATCAGAATAGCTGATCCTTGATTTTTTCGTTTTGCTGCTGCACGACCGGCGCCGCGAGTTGCTCTTGAGGCGAGTTTTCCTGGTAAAAATATTCCACAGTATCCCCGCTCTGGTCGCGTAGGCCGCTACTGTTGATGCGCTCGGCGACAATATTGTCAGGCAAGCTGTAAACCGCTTCCGGCACATCTTTCAGCACGCCGCTCATATAATCCATCCAGATCGGCAACGCGGCACCGCCGCCGGTTTCCTTGTCCCCCAGGCTGCGCGGAGTGTCGAAGCCGATCCAGGCGACTGCGGCAACGGTCGGCTGAAAACCGCAAAACCACGCGTCCATGGAATCGCTGGTCGTGCCGGTCTTGCCGGCCAGATCCTGCCGCCCCAGATGCATGGCACGCGAAGCAGTGCCATAACGCACCACGTCCTGCATCAGGTTGACCATGATATAGGCGTTGCGCACATCAATCACCTGCTCGGCATTTTCCCCCGCCACAACGGGCGCCGCCAGGCTCAACACCTTTCCCTTGTCATCTTCTATGCGTTCGATAAAGTAGGGGGCAACGCGGAAGCCGCCGTTGGCGAAAACGGCATAAGCGGCCAGCAACTGCATGGGCGTGACCGAACCGGCTCCCAGCGCCATGGTGAGATAAGGCGGGTGCTTGTCGGCATCGAGGCCGAACTTGGTCAGATAATCCTGCGCATACTGCGGTGTAATGGCTTGCAGGATGCGGATTGAGACTAGGTTTTTGGATTTGGTCAGAGCCTTCCGCATGCTCATGGGACCATCAAATTTTTCATCGAAATTCCTGGGTTCCCAAGCTTCGCTGCCCGTTTCGGAAGCGTCGAATGCCAAAGGGGCATCGTTGATGACCGAAGCGGGCGTAAAACCCTTTTCCAGCGCTGCGGAATAGATGAACGGCTTGATACTCGAGCCCGGTTGCCGCCATGCCTGCGTGACGTGATTGAACTGGTTGCGCCCGAAATCGAAGCCGCCAACCAGCGCATAAACCGCCCCGCTCCCCGGATTGGCAGAAACAAAAGCTGCCTCCACCTGCGGCAATTGCGCGATCATCCACTGCCCCTTTTCGTCTTTTTGTACGCGGATCAACGAGCCGGGCCGTATGCGCTGGTTCAACGCGACCTTGTCGGCCAGCGCACGCTGCACGAATTTCAGTCGCTCGCCGCTGATCTCGATAATCTGCCCGCCTTTGCAATAGGCGCGAACGGATTGCCTGCTGGATTCCTGCACGACCGCCGGAATCAGGTCGCCGCTGTCGGTCACATCCTGCAGCGCATCTTCGAGATACTCCTCCGAACTGCCCTTGCTCAAATCAATGTATCCTTCGGGGCCGCGATAGCCGTGGCGCTGGTCATACTCCAGCACCCCTTTGCGCACAGCCTTGTAGGCCGCTGCCTGATCCTGCTGGCGGATGGTGGTGTAAACCCGGATACCCTGGCTGTAGGTGCCCTCGTGAAAACGCTCGTAAACCACCTGCCGGACCATTTCCGCAAGAAAATCTGCCTTGACCGGGAACTCCTGGGCGTTGCCACGCCGCACGATCAAGTGCTGCTGTTGCGCGGCCTCCCATTGCGCGTTATCAATGAAGTGCAGCTCGCGCATACGCCGCAACACGTATAGCTGGCGCAGCTTGGCCCTTTTGGGGTTGGCCACCGGGTTATAAGCGGAAGGCGCTTTGGGTAGGCCGGCCAGCATCGCGATTTCGGCTATATCGAGCCGGCCCAGATCTTTGCCAAAATAGACTTGCGCCGCAGCAGCAAAGCCATATGCGCGCTGGCCGAGATAAATCTGGTTGATGTAAAGCTGCAGTATTCCGTCCTTGCTGAGGTTGCGCTCGATCTTGATGGCAAGCAGCGCCTCATTGAACTTGCGCGTCATGGTTTTTTCCTTGGACAGGAAGAAATTGCGCGCCACCTGCATGGTGATGGTGCTGGCGCCCTGCTTGGCGCTGCCGGCGGTAAAATTGGAGTAGACGGCGCGTAATACACCCGTGTAGTCTATTCCGCCATGTTCGTAGAAACGGTCATCTTCGGCGGCGAGAATGGCCTTTTTCATCAGGTCGGGCACATCGTCGATTTTGACGAACGCACGGCGCTCTTCGCCGAACTCGCCGAGCAGGATGCCTTCTGCGCTATATACGCGCAACGGAATTTTTGGCCTGTAATCGGTCAATGTTTCCAGCGAAGGCAGCGACGGATAGGCGAGCATTGCCGCGAATGTGAGCAGCAACAACGGGAAAAAAACGAGAGCTAGAGCGGTGATGGGATAAAACCACCAGCGTTGGTTCATGACACGCAGGGGGGATGGAAGTCGTTCCCGGATTATATCGGCTCTTGGCGTAAAAAATAACCCAAAAGAAAAAACTTTACACAAGCTATAGTTATTGCTAGGATTTAAACCACTTTATACGGAAAAGCTCTAACCAGCCTATGCTTAAAGGAAATTTTGATATCCCGCTGGATTTTTTGCAGGCCGGGACACCGCCTTTGATCGGGGTGGATATCAGCGCATCCTCGATCAAGCTAGTTGAGTTGAGCGAATCCCCCAAGAAAAACGGCTATGTGGTCGAGCGTTACGCCATCGAAGATCTGCCCAAAGATGCGGTAGTGGATGGCAATATCAGCAATCTGGACGCAGTGTCTGAAGTCCTGTCACGCGCCCTGAAACGCATGGGAACGCGCATCAAGAATGTCAGCCTGGCGTTGCCTGCCGCCGCCGTGATTACCAAAAAAATTCTTTTGCCCAGCGGCCTGCGCGAAGAGGATCTGGAATATCAGGTGGAATCTGAAGCAAACCAGTACATTCCCTTTGCCATGGATGAAGTCAACCTGGATTTTCAGGTGATCGGGGCGGCGCCCGGCAACGCTGATGAAGTCGAGGTCTTGCTGGCCGCCTCGCGCAAAGCCAACGTCGAGGACCGCGTGGCGACCGCTCAATCGGCAGGCTTGAAGGCGGTCGTGGTGGACGTGGAGCCCTACGCTGCCGAACTTGCATTCGACCAGATACGTCAGCAACTACCCGGGGGAGCCGCAGACCAGTGCATCGCCCTGGTGGATATCGGCGCCAACGTAATGAACGTAAACGTGTTGCGCAACGGCCAATCGGTTTATATGCGCGACCAGCAAATCGGTGGTGCACAGCTGACCCAGCAAATCCAGAATGCCTTCGGCCTGTCCGCCGAAGAAGCGGAATCGGGCAAGCGCAACGGCGGGCTACCGGATAATTATGAAAGCGATGTTCTCGCTCCTTTCCGCGAAAATCTGGCAAGCGAGGTAGCGCGCGCCATGCAGTTTTTCTTTACCTCGACGCAATTCAACGAAATCAACTACGTCGTGCTGTCGGGCGGTTGCGCGGCGCTGGCCGGTCTGGATGATGTGGTTGCAACACGCACCCAGGTGAGCACGCTGGTGGCCAACCCGTTTGCGCAGATGACCCTGTCCAGCCGCATCAAGCCGCGCCAGCTGCAAACCGATGCGCCGGCGCTGATGATAGCCTGCGGCCTTGCGATGCGGAGGTTCGACCCGACATGATACGCATCAACCTATTGCCGCACCGCGCCCACAAGCGCAAGGCCCGCCAGGTACAGTTCGTTGCGTTCAGCGTCATTTCGCTGCTGCTAGGTACACTGGTGGTGGGCTTTGTGCATACATACATCAGCTCTGAAATCTCTTACCAGGAACGGCGCAACGAGTACCTGAAACAGGAAATCGAGATACTGAACAAACAGATTGCGGAAATCAACAAGTTGCGCGAACAAACTGAATCCCTGCTGGCGCGCAAGACCGTGGTCGAGAACCTGCAAACCACCCGTTCGGACGTGGTGCATCTGATGGATCAGATGTTGCGGATACTGCCGGACGGAGTGTATTTGAAATCGCTCAAGCAGTCCGACAGAAGGATCAACCTGATCGGCTACGCCCAATCGAACGCGAGGGTTTCCACCCTGATGCGCGCCATTGACAGCTCGCCGTGGCTGGAGTCGTCAGCGCTGGTCGAGATACACGCAACGACCGCAAACGGTGCCCGCATGAGCGAGTTCACCCTGAACTTCAGCTTGAGAAAACAGGCGCCCGCAACCCCCGCCGCCCCGGCCAAGCCCGCCGCCACGAAAGGCTAGGTGTTCCGATGAATCTGCTGGCAGAACTGAAAAATATTGACCCCAAGAACCCTGGCGGATGGCCGTTGCTGGTCAAGCTGGTCTCGTTTGCCACTCTGTTTCTGGGAGTGGTATTCGCGGGTGCCGTCTTTGACTGGCAGGGCCAGTGGGAAAATCTGGGCCGCGTCAAACAGGAAGAGGAGAAATTGAAAGAAACCTTCCTGGATAAAAAGAAACAAGCCATCAATCTCGATATCATCAAGAAACAACTTACCGATACCCAGCAGTCGTTCGGGGCGCTGCTCAAGCAACTGCCGAACAAGTCTGAAATGGACGCATTGCTGACAGACATCAACCAGGCGGGATTGGGGCGCGGCTTGCAGTTCGACCTGTTCCGCCCTGGCGCAGAGGCGGTGACCGGCGTGTTTGCCGAACAACCGATCACCATAAAGGTTACCGGCGCCTACGATGACCTTGGCAAATTCGCCAGCGACATTTCCCAGTTGCCGCGCATCGTGACACTGAACAATATCAACATCAACCCCATATCCGGGCAACTGTCCATGGACACGACGGCCAAGACCTACCGCTATCTGGACGAAGAAGAACTCGCCGCCCAGAAGAAATCCGCCAAGCCTGGAGCAAAGAAATGACGAGACTATCCTTTCTGTTGCTGCTGGCTTCCATGCTGTTGCTTTCCGCATGTGGTCGAGAGGAATTTCAGGATTTGCGTGACTTTGTCAAAGAATCGGGAGCAAACATGCGCGGCAAAGTGGCGCCACCACCCGAGATCAAGCCGTACGAATCATTCAACTACGACAACTCGGCAGGCTTGCACGACCCCTTCAAACCGCGCAAGGACGCAAAGAAGGCAGAGCGCAACGGCTTGAACCAGCCGGATATGGATCGTCGCCGCGAGCCGCTGGAAGAATTCCCGCTGGAAAGCCTCAAGATGGTCGGCTTTTTGCATCAGGGCAAATCCAGCCACGCCATCGTCCGCTCGCCCGATAGCAAACTGCACCGTATCAGAGTCGGCAACTATCTGGGGCAGAATTTTGGGCTGACCACGGAAATATCGGACACCGAGGTAAAAATCAAGGAAACCATTCAGGATAGCGCCGGTGATTGGTCGGAGCGCATGAGCAGCCTGCAACTTCTAGAGTAATTGGGAGCACAAACATGAATCAGTTCAACTGCACGTTCCGTAATTTCCTCCGGTTTGCCGCCGCGCTGCTCGCGGTTTGCACGCTGACCGCTCACGCGCAGACCGGCTCCGAGGTGCAAAACAGCATTCAGTCCATCGTGGCCAGCAGCGCCCAGGGAGGCAAAGTGATACTCAAGGTCGGGCTGAAGAGCGCGCTCGCCAACCCGCCTTCCGCGTTTACCATCAACTCTCCGCCTCGCATCGCTTTCGACTTCTCCAATACGGCAAACGGGCTCGGCAAGTCGGTTCAGGAATTCAGCGAAGGCGACTTGCGTAGCGCCAACATTGTGCAGGCCGGAAACCGTACGCGCCTGGTAATCAACCTGAGCCAGATGATGTCCTACGATACCAAGGTTGAAGGTAACGCCATGCTCATCACCCTGCAAGGCAGGACCGCTGATGAAATGGCGGCGACCCCGGCATCCCGTTTTGCCGAAGCCAGGCCTGCCGCGCAGAAACACAGCTTGCGCGACATTGATTTCCACCGTGGCAAAAACGGCGAGGGGCGCGTCCAGATTGACCTGTCCGACAGCAACATGGGCATAGATATCAGGCGGCAAGGCAAAAATCTGATCGTGGACTTCCTGAAAACCAGCTTGCCGCGCAATTTGCAGCGCAAGCTTGACGTGACCGATTTCGGCACGCCGGTGGAAGGGATAGACACGTTCGTGCAGGGCGACGATGTGCGCATGGTCATCGAGCCTAAAGGGCTGTGGGAGCAGGCCGCATACCAGACGGACAACAAGTTCATCGTGGAAATCAAGCCGTTGATGGACGATCCGAAGAAGCTGGTCAAAGGCGGCTCCGCCGGCTATAACGGCGAGAAGCTGACCCTGAATTTCCAGAACATCTCGGTGCGCGAAGCGCTGTACGTGATAGGCGACTTCATCAACAGCAACAACATCCCCATGAACATGATCATCAGCGAATCGGTCGCTGGCAACCTCACTTTGCGCCTCAAGGATGTGCCATGGGATCAGGCTCTGGACATTATCCTGGAAAGCAAGGATTTGGATCGGCGGGTGAACGGCAACGTGATGCAGATCGCCAAACGCGATGAACTGGCGGCAAAAGAGAAAATCAACCTAGCCTCCCAGAACGAGATTGCCGACATGGAGTCGCTGCGCACAGAAAGCTTCCAGCTCAGCTACCAGAAAGGTGATGCGGTTGCAGCCATGCTGACCAACGATAAGCAACGCATTCTTTCCAAGCGCGGCAGCGCGGTAGTGGATGCCCGCACCAACACCCTGTTCATCAAGGACACGCCAACCGGCCTGGAGGAGGCGCGCAAACTCATCAAGCAGATTGACGTGCCGGTGCGCCAGGTAATGATCGAAGCGCGATTTGTCGAGGCGACCGACAATTTCAACCTGACCCTTGGTGGGAAACTGGGATTCAAGCAGCTCGCCCCCGAAGCCAACAGCGGAAATAATGTGATGACTGTTAACGGCATAGCCACGAAAGGCCAGGTGGATGTCAACGTCAATCTGCCCACATCCGCATATACCGCTGGAACTGGCGGGCTGCTGGTTTCGCTGTTCAACAGTTCGGCATCAAAGGTTCTGACTCTGGAACTGACCGCTTCCGAACTGGATGGCGTGACCAAATCCATCGCCAGCCCGCGCGTGGTAACCGCAGACTCGACCGAGGCCACCATCGAGCAGGGCGTTGAAATACCTTACTCGACGGTCAGTTCCTCCGGAACCAGCGTGCAGTTCAAGAAGGCAAACTTGAGCCTGAAAGTAACGCCGAAAATCACCCCCGACAACAACGTGGACATGAAGCTGGGAGTGAATCAGGATACCGTGGGAACCTCATATGGCGGGGTGCCGAGCGTCAACACCAACCAGGTGAGTACGCAGGTGCTGGTCGAGAACGGCGGCACGGTTGTGATAGGGGGGGTCTACAAGCAATCCGAAACCAAATCCGCCACGAAAGTCCCGTTGCTTGGGGATGTGCCCGTACTCGGGTGGTTGTTCAAGAACGAAACCCGCACCGACAACAAGACGGAATTGCTGATCTTCATTACGCCCAAAGTTCTGAAAGAAACCTTGAGCCTGCGTTAAGCCATAGATGGAAAAAAGCCCGGCCATAAGCCGGGCTTTTTTGTTGCTGCTGCAAACGACTCAAGCAAGGCGCGTGAGCCATGCGTAACGCCGGTGCGCGCTCTGGCTCCGTTACAAAATTAGCGGCAGTGCCAGCGAAGTTTTTCGCTACAATCCTGTTATGCAAACCGAACCAGACGCACCTGCCAGGCGCCTCTCCGGCAACATATTCCTTGTTGGGATGATGGGCGCCGGCAAAACCACGGTCGGGAAACTGCTTGCCCAGCATTCCGGCAAGACCTTTGTGGATAGCGACGAGGAAATCCAGCGACGTACCGGCGTTACCATCCAGCACATTTTTGATATCGAGGGCGAACCCGGCTTTCGCCAGCGCGAAGCAAACGCCATCCAGTCTCTGGTCAAGCTCGACAACATAGTTCTGGCGACCGGCGGGGGTGCGGTGCTGAACGAGTTGAGCCGGACTGCGTTGCGTTGCAACGGTATCGTGGTATATCTGAAAAGCACGGCGCACGACCTTTGGCAGCGCACCCGCCACGACCGCAACCGCCCGCTGCTGCAAACGGCTGACCCTCTCGCCAGACTGAAGGAGTTGCACGAACAACGCGATCCGCTTTATATGGAGGTGGCAGATCTGGTAGTCCATACCGGCAAGCAGAACGTGCATGGCCTGATCCATCAATTGCAAAAAGAACTGGCCCGATTATCAATAACTGAAGGCGGCACTTGATACCATGCAAACACTGACCGTCGGGCTGGCCGAACGCAGCTACCCCATCCACATCGGCGCCGGACTGCTGGGCCGCCACGATTTGCTGCTGCCCTGGTTGCCGCACAAGCGCGCGGCGGTAATAAGCAACACGACTGTGGCCCCGCTTTATCTGGAATCTTTGCTCGGCGCGCTCGGCAACCACGGTGTCGGCGCAGTGCCCATCATCCTGCCAGACGGTGAGAAATACAAAAATGCGGAGACGCTGGGGCTGATCTACGATGCGCTGCTGCGCGAGCGGTGCGAGCGCAACACGCCGCTGATTGCGCTGGGCGGCGGCGTGATCGGCGACATGACCGGCTACGCGGCGGCGACCTACCTGCGCGGGGTACCCTTCATCCAGATCCCCACCACGCTGCTGGCGCAGGTGGATTCATCGGTCGGCGGCAAAACCGGCATCAACCATCCGCTCGGCAAGAACATGATCGGCGCGTTCTACCAGCCGCTTGTGGTGCTGGCCGACATCGCGACGCTGGATACCCTGCCGGATCAGGAATTGCGTGCGGGCATCGCGGAAATCATCAAGTACGGCATGATCCGTGACCTGCCGTTCTTCGAGTGGCTGGAGCAAAACATGGAAAGGCTGCTGGCGCGCGATGCGGCGGCCTTGCAGTACGCTATCGCGCGCAGTTGCCAGAACAAGGCCGAAGTGGTGGGTGCCGACGAGCGCGAAAGCGGCGAGCGCGCTTTGCTCAACCTCGGCCACACTTTCGGTCACGCCATCGAAACCGGCATGGGTTACGGCGCTTGGCTGCACGGCGAAGCGGTCGCGGCGGGCACCCTCATGGCAACCGACCTGTCCCGCCGCCTGGGCTGGATCAGCGAACAGGATGCGGCGCGCACGAGACGGCTGTTCGAGCGCGCCGGGCTGCCGGTCATCGCGCCCGACCTGAGTGCAGAAAAATACCTGCAATTGATGGGGCTGGACAAAAAAGTGGTCGGTGGAAAAATCCGCTTCGTGCTGCTCGAAGCCATCGGTCGCGCCTCTGTAACGGGAGATGTGCCGGAAGAGTTGCTGCGGCAGACACTGGCGGCTTGCGTCAAGCATGAATGAGCTGGCGCACTACGCGGTAGGCGAACACAACACGCGCGGCAGAGCCGTGCCGGAAGACGCGCCNNTTCCGCCGCCTGGAATACAAGACCCAGGTATTCGTCAACCACGAGGGCGACCTGTTCCGCACCCGGCTCACCCACAGCATGGAAGTAGCGCAGATCGCCCGTTCCATCGCGCGCTACCTGCGGCTTAACGAAGACCTGGTGGAAGCCATCGCGCTGGCGCACGACCTCGGCCACACCCCGTTCGGTCACGCCGGGCAGGACGCGCTCGACACCTGCATGAAAGATCATGGCGGCTTCGAGCACAACCTGCAATCGCTGCGCGTGGTGGATGTACTGGAGGAACGCTATGCCGCTTTCGACGGATTAAACCTGTGCTTCGAAACGCGCGAAGGCATCCTCAAACATTGCCCGCCGGAATGCGCCGCCAGGCTGGGTGCAGTGGGCGAGCGTTTCCTCAACAAGCAGCGCCCCTCACTGGAGGCGCAGATCGCCAACCTGGCCGACGAAATCGCCTACAACAACCACGATGTGGATGACGGCCTGCGTTCCGGCCTAATCAAACTGGAGCAGATCGCTTCGGTGCGCCTGGTCGCCGGGCATCTCGGCGAGGTGCGCCAAGCCTATCCTGGCCTGGGTGAGCGCCGCCTGATACACGAGACGATCCGCCGCATGATCGGCACACTGACCACCGATCTGATACAGCAAACGGAAAAAAACATCCGCGAGCGGGGTATACAAAATCTGGATGACGTGCGCGCCGCGCCGCTGCTGGTCGCATTCAGCCCGGAAGTGCGCGAGCAAAGCCGCGAGCTGAAAATGTTCCTGCACACCCACCTGTACCGCCACTACCACGTCATGCGCATGAATACCAAGGCGCACCGCATCATCGCTGAGCTGTTTCACGCCTTTGTGGGGGATCGCCGCCTGTTGCCGCCGCAATTCCAGCGGCAGGCGGAAATAGACCCGGCCCGCGCCGTGTCCGACTACATCGCGGGGATGACCGACCGTTACGCCATCCGCGAACACCGCCGCATTTTTGCGGTGGAGGAAATTTAAACCGCCAGCCGCTCCAGCAACTTCTCGTGTATCCCGCCGAAGCCGCCATTGCTCATGATAAGCACGTAGTCACCCGGTTTGGAAGCGGCGGCAATGGCCTCGATCAGCTCGCCGAGATTATCCTTCACCACAGCCTTGCCTCCCAGCGGTGCAAAAGCCGCCACCGCATCCCAGCCCAGATTCGCGCCGTAACAAAACACCCTATCCGCGTCCCTCAAGCTGCCGGGTAAAGCGTCTTTCATTACACCCAGCTTCATGGTGTTGGAGCGCGGCTCCAGCACGGCAAGGATGCGCGCCGTGCCGACCTTGCGGCGCAGCCCGGCTACGGTGGTTTCAATCGCGGTGGGGTGGTGCGCGAAATCGTCATAGACAGTGATGCCGTTCACTGCGCCGCGCAGCTCCATGCGGCGCTTCACATTCTTGAATTCGCTCAAGGCCGCCAGGCCCTGTGTCACCGGCACCCCGGCATGGCGCGCCGCAGCCAGTGCGGCCAGCGCGTTCATGCGGTTGTGCTCGCCCAGCAGGCTCCACTGCAATGCACCAAGCGGATCGCCATCAATAGACACGGTATCGTCCGCATCAATGTTCCAGCCCTGGTGCAAACCGAACCATTCCACCGGCGTCCAGCAGCCGCGTTTGAACACGCGCTCCAGCGCGGCGTCGCGACCGTTGCTGACAATCAGGCCGTTGCCCGGCACAGTACGCACCAGATGATGGAACTGCGTTTCGATAGCCGCAAGGTCGGGGAAGATGTCGGCATGGTCGAATTCCAGGTTATTGAGGATCGCGGTGCGCGGGTGGTAATGCACGAACTTGGAACGCTTGTCGAAAAATGCGGTGTCGTATTCGTCCGCCTCGATGACGAAGAATCCCCCACCACCGACCCCTCCCCCGATGGGAGAGGGGGTCCGCGCCGAGACACCGAAATTCTGCGGCACGCCGCCAATCAGGAAGCCGGGGTTCAGCCCCGCGTATTCCAGTATCCACGCCAGCATCGAGCTGGTGGTGGTTTTGCCGTGCGTACCCGCAACCCCCAGCACCCACTTGTCGTGCAGGATATTCTGCGCCAGCCACTGTGGGCCGGAAGTATATGGCAGGTTGCAGGCGAGGATCTCCTCCACCAGCGGGTTGCCACGCGACACCACGTTGCCGATGACGAAAACATCCGGCTTGAGGCCGGCCTGTTCCCCGCCGAAGCCTTCAATTAATTCGATGCCCTGCGCCACCAGTTGCGTGCTCATCGGCGGATACACGTTGGCGTCGCAACCGGTGACGCGATAGCCGGCCTGCCTGGCGATTGCGGCGATGCCGCCCATGAAGGTGCCGCAAATGCCAAGGATATGAATGTGTTTCGGTCTGTTCATTGCCAACTCCGATTCCGTCTTTTCCGTAACAGCGGGAAACCAGTCTAATAAACGCGCTGGATGGTCAGCCCAGGTCGGACATGACAGAATTCTATTCTGCCGGAAAATCGGGGGGCGGGTTATACCGCTGCCAGCGCTTGATCCAGGTCTTCCAGCAGATCGTCAATGTGCTCGATGCCGATGGAAAGCCGCACCATATCCTCGCTTACTCCGGCCTTGACCATCTCTTCCGGTGAAAGCTGGCGATGCGTGGTGGAAGCCGGATGGCAAGCCAGCGATTTGGCATCGCCGATATTGACCAGCCGGGTGATCAGCTTGAGCGCATCCTGAAAGCGTGCGCCACCCGTACTGCCGCCCTTGACGCCGAAGGTGAGGATGCCGGAGACGCGTCCGCCCAGATACTTGTCAACCAGCGGTTTATCCTGGTGGTCGGGCAACCCGGCGTAGTTGACCCAACTGGCCTTGGGATGGTTTTTCAGAAAGGTGGCGACCTTGAGCGTGTTTTCGCAAATGCGATCCATGCGCAACGCCACGGTTTCTATGCCTTGCAGGATGAGGAAGGCGTTAAACGGGCTGATTGCAGCACCGGTGTTGCGAAGCGGTGCCACCCGGGCGCGCCCGATAAAGGCGGCGGGGCTCAGCGCTTCGGTATACACCACGCCGTGGTATGACACGTCCGGCTCATTCAGCCGTTTAAACCTTTGCTTGCGTTCCGCCCACGGAAACTTGCCGGAATCCACGATGCATCCACCTATGCTGTTGCCATGGCCGCCAAGATATTTGGTCAGCGCATGAACCACGATGTCGGCGCCGTGCTCAAACGGCCGGCACAAGTAGGGAGAGGGCACCGTGTTGTCCACAATCAGCGGGATGCCGTTGCGGTGGGCGATTTCCGCCAGCATTTCAAAGTCGGTGATGTTGCCCAGCGGGTTGCCAATAGACTCGCAATAAATCGCCTTGGTTTTCCCGTCTATCAGTTTCTCAAAGGCGCCCGGGTCGCGGTAATCGGCAACCCGCACCTGAATGCCGATCTGCGGCAAGGTGTGGGCAAACAGGTTGTAGGTGCCGCCGTATAGCGTGGCGGCGGAAACGATGTTGTCGCCCGCCTCGGCAATAGTCATGATGGCGTAAGTAATGGCCGACATCCCGGAAGCCAGCGCCAGCCCGGCAATGCCGCCTTCCATTCCCGCCACGCGCTTTTCCAGCACGTCCTGCGTGGGATTCATGATGCGCGTGTAGATGTTGCCCTGCACCTTGAGATCGAACAGATCGGCGCCATGCTGCGTGCTATCAAAGGCATACGAGGTGGTTTGGTAAATCGGCACAGCCGCGGCCTTGGTGGTGGGATCAGGCGAATAGCCGCCGCGTACAGCAATGGTCTCCAGCTTCATGGCTTCTTCAGGTGTCAGGTGTCAGGTGTCAGTTACCAATAGATGGATATGTTGGTCATCCATACGCGGGCCTGGTGGCACCGCTTCAATCGGCAACCGTATTCAGCACGCAATGTTGGTCATGTTGCATGTACGAAGGAGATCGCTTAACCAGGCAATGCCACTTTTTTTTGCGGGGCAAACCAAGCCAGTTTATCGCTGAGCGCGACTACGCCGCCGACAATTATCAGGGTTGGCGCTTGCGGTTTTTCAACCTGCGCGATACCTGGCAGCGTCGCCAGCGTTCCTTTGATGACGCGCTGGTTTTGCGTGGTTCCCTGTTGCACGATCGCTGCGAGGGTGCTGCCCGGCAGTCCGTACTCGACCAGTTTGGCACAGAGCGTGTCGAGGCCGTGCAGCCCCATGTAGAACACGATAGTTTGCTTTGGCCGGGCCAGCGCGCTCCAATCCAGGTTCATGCTGCCGTCTTTCAGATGCCCGGTCACGAATACGCAGGCCTGCGCATAATCGCGGTGCGTCAACGGGATCCCGGCATAAGTGGAGACGCCGGATGCCGCCGTGATGCCCGGAACAACCTGAAACGGAATTCCTTGCTCGGCAAGCGTTTCGATTTCTTCGCCGCCGCGCCCGAAAATGAATGGGTCGCCGCCCTTGAGCCGCAGCACGCGCTTGCCTTCTTTTGCATGGCGCACCAGCAGCGCGTTGATTTCATCTTGAGGCAGAGTGTGATTATCGCGCTGTTTGCCGACGAAGATGCGAATCGCGTCGCGGCGCGCCATGTCAACGATAGGCTTGGATACCAGATTGTCGTATAGCACCACGTCGGCCTTCTGCATCAAGCGCAGAGCGCGGAAGGTCAGCAGATCCGGATCGCCGGGGCCAGCGCCGACCAGATACACTTCGCCGCACTGCGCTGCGTGTTCATTTTCCAGTTGTTCGAGCAGCATGGTTTCCGCACCAGCCTCATCGCCCGCCAGCATTTTCTCGGCGATCGGGCCTTCCAGCACGTTTTCCCAGAAAATGCGCCGCATGGGCGGGTTGGCGATGCGCGCCTTGACGGTATCGCGTAGCCTTGCGCAGAACGCGGCCAAACGGCCATAACCTTGCGGAATCATCGTTTCCAGCTTGCCGCGCAGCATCCGCGCGAGTACCGGTGATGCGCCGCCGCTGGAGAACGCCACTACCAACGGCGAGCGATCCATGATCGAAGGCATGATGAAGGTGCAAAGATCGGGGTTATCCACCACGTTCACGGGGATGTTCCGCTCGCGCGCCAACCGCGAAACTTCCCGGTTGACATCGCTGTCATCGGTTGCCGCGATGACCAGTGTTGCGCCGTCGAGATGGCCGGGCAGAAAACGCCCCACAAGGCACGCGATGTTCTTCTGGCTGGCGAAAGCACCGGAAAACTCCGGGGCAACCGCCTTGACCGCTGCTCCCGCATCCGCCAGCACCGACGCCTTGCGGTGCGCGACTTCGCCGCCGCCAACCACGAGGCACTGACGGTCTTTTACATTCATAAAAATCGGCAAATAATCCACGTTACCTCTTTGCTTCCAACTTGTACCAGGATAATCCGTTAGAACCAAACCAGTTCCCGCCCCCTCCCAGAGGGAGGAGGTATTCTGGCCAGTGCTGCCGGTAGAAACACCACGCCTTCCCCGCCATGCCATAACTGTCGTTTTGTTGCGGTTTCAATGGCTGGTGCCAGATGAACGCATGATCTTGTTATAGACGTTGTATTTGCCGGAGGGTTTTTTCATCGGCAAGCGTTTGACCTCTTGCAGCGTGGTCGCATCGTAGATCAGCAGTGCGCCGTCATCTTCCCAGATGCTGACCAGCACATATTTCCCGTCGCGGGTAAATTCGACGTGCGCCGCCGTCTTGCCCGGCTCCGGGCGAAGAACCTTCGCCACTTCCAGCGTGCGCTTGTCTATGATGTGCATCACGTCGCGGCTGTCTTTGCTGTTGAAACCGTCGGTCCACGCATAAGGCGAGTTCTCGTGGCTGCGCATGAAGAAACCGGAGCCCTGCGTCTTGATCTGTTTCACGGTTTGCCAGGTTGTCATGTCTATCACGCTCACCAACGGCTCTTTCAGGTTGGGAGTGGCCATCACCGGGCGCCCCTGATATTCCCACGTGATGCCGGAACCCAGATGCGGCATGCCAGGCAAATCGAGCTCCGCGACCTTCTTGCCGGAATCGAGATCAATCACCAGCCCTTTCTTGCCGTCCCGCGCTGCGCCGATCAGGTGGCGGTAGGATTGATCGAAGAAAAAATCATCCAGATAGTCGTCGGCGGCAATCCTGCGCACCGAAAAATCCTTGGCCCCGTAAGGTATCTCCCATACCTCCTTGGTGTCTTTCAGCGCCGCGATGAAGCTGCCGCGCGGCTCCGCCTGGTACACGGCGGATACCCGCGAGCTGGTTCCATCCTGACCCAGCGCCGGAATCACCTTGATCAGTGAAAGATCTTCCGCGTTCAACAGCACCAGAGAATGCGGCAGGTAATTCCCTACCAGCACCGTCTTGCCATCTCCAGAGACGGCCAAGTTGCGAGTGTTGATGCCGGCGCGTATTTCAGCTACCACCTTCAGGTTGTAAATATCGAACTTGCTGACCCATCCATCGCGCGACGCAAAATATACGAAGCGACCGCCCGGGTTAAATTTCGGCCCGCCGTGCAAGGCAAAGCGTGTCTTGAACCGGTAAATCGGCTCAAACTTGTCGCCATCCAGAATGGTGGCGTGGTGGTCACCCAGTTCCACCACGACGAAAAGGTTGAGCGGGTCGGCGCCGAACACCGGTTTGTCCGGCAGACTTTCCCGCACATGCTGAAGGCGCGAAGCGTTGATCTCATCCGCACCCCATACCGGCAACTTGGGCAGCGGCGTATAAATAAAATCCACCAGCGCCTGAATTTCTTCTTTGGCGAGCTTGTCGGCAAAACCCGGCATCTGGCTGGCGGAGCGCCCTTCGGCGATGGTCTTGAACGCTTCAGGGCGGCGCAGGCGCGCCAGGTTTTCCGGCAGCAGCGCCGTACCGGCGCCGCCGAGGCGATCGGTGCCATGGCAGGCGGCACAGAATCCCGCATAGTTCTTTTCGACCGGTTGAACAGCAACAGCCTCGAATGCCAGCAACAGGCCAATCACGGAACTACAGGTATACAGAAGTTTATTAATCATGTTCAGCTTTCGGTTGTTATCGCCTATCAACAATTCCAATTTCCTCATCATCCAGGTAACAGGCCGGGTCTTCCGCCCAAGGGTCGCCGCTCACCTGCCATGCGCGCACCCGTGTATTCCCCCCGCAGATATTGAAATAACGGCACTCGCTGCAACGTCCGCCGATCTTGCGCGGATGCGCCTTCAGCCCGGCCATGATAGGGTCGGAGCTATCCGCCCAGATTGCAGAGAACGGTCGCTCGCGTACATTGCCGAGATTATAGTTCCACCACATGGTGTCGGGGTGAACATTGCCCAGGTTATCTATGTTGGCGACATTCACGCCGGAGGAGTTTCCGCCCCACTGTTCGAGTTTGGCGCGGATATGATTTTCGAGGTGGGGAAAATTCCGCCGCACCCAGAGCAACAGATATACGCCATCGGCGTCGTTGTTGCCGGTCACGAACTCCTTGGGTTGCCCTTCCTGCCGGTAGCGCCAGCAGGTATCGAACAGCAGATCCATCGCCTGCCGCGTAGCTTGGTGATACACGTCGTTCTTGCGGTTCTTGTTGCCGCGCCCGGCGTAGTTGAGATGCGACAGATAAAACTTGTCCAGACCTTCGCTTTCCATCAGGCGCAGCAGCCCAGGCAAGTCGTGCGCGTTATCCTGTGTCAACGTAAAACGGATGCCGACCTTGATGCCGCGCTCCTTGCACAGGCGGATGCCGTGCATGGATTTGTCGAACGCGCCCGCCATGCGGCGGAATTCGTCGTGGGTTTCCTTGATGCCGTCAAGACTCACCCCGACATAATCGTAACCCACCTCCGCGATACGCCCGATGTTGCTCGCATCAATCAGCGTGCCGTTGCTGGATAGCCCGACATAGAACCCCATCCCTTTTGCACGGCGCGAAATCTCGAAAATATCCGGATGCAGCAGCGGCTCACCGCCGGACAGGATCAGCACCGGCACACGGAAGCGCTTCAGGTCATCCATGGTGGCGAAGATTTCTTCTGTTGAAAGCTCCCCCGCGAAGTCCTTGTCCGCCGAGATCGAATAGCAGTGCTTGCAGGTCAGGTTGCAGCGCCGGATCAGGTTCCAGATCACCACCGGGCCCGGGGGGGCGCGTTTCGCTCCCAGCGGCCTGGGGTCGGCGATTTCCTGCATGAATTGGGAAATACGGAACATACCTAAACCGGGCGAGCCGGAACCAGAAAATGTAGGGCGGGTAAAGCGCGCAGCTCGTATCCACCGATCTGCCGCGACAATTTGTTGGTGGACATACTACGTTTTTTCCACCCTACATCAGCCCGGCGGCAACGTCTGGCTGAAACCCGATCTGCGAAAATCTGCTCAAAATTTGTAAAGGGTACTTCACAAAATTCGTCATTCCCGCGAAGGCGGGAATCCAGCTTGTAGCTTTGACTGGGCTCCCGCCTGCGCATGAGCGACGACGTATAAATTTTTAGAAGCACCCTAAAGAGTGGAGTCATTACAGACTAATTACCAATACGAAGCCCGGTTTTTTTCAGGATGCGCGTGCTGTAGAGGATTTCATGGCCGCGATCAGCATCGCCGATCAATGCGGCAATACGGCTCACCTGCCCTTCCACTTCGCCACGGTCATGTCCGTGCACCATGGCAAAAAAATTGTACGGCCAATCCGGCAAATGACGCGGTCGCTGGTAACAGTGGCTGACAAATTCCAGCGCGCCAACCTTCTCGCCCAGTTCATCCACGCGCTCATCCGGGACATCCCACACCGTCATGCCGTTCGCCTTGTAACCCAGTGCATAATGGTTAGGCACCGCGCCGATGCGGCGTATCACCCCGGTTTCCAGCATATGCCGCATGCGCGCCATGACCTCTTCTGGTGAGACGCCCGCTTGCACGGCTACCGCATGATAAGGCTGCGGATCGAGTGGCAGGCCGGATTGGGTGGCAAGGACAATGCGGCGATCAATTTCATCCAGATGTGTTATGGCTGTCATGCCGCAAGCCTCAATCCGATAAAATACTCCCTGATCTTGGGCATGTCATACACCGGATAACCCGTTGCGCGCTCGATTCTTCCGAGCGCCGCCGCATGCTCCAGAGACGTTTCAGTGGCGAGGACAAACCACATGCTGAACACGTGGTCGCGCGCGTAATTGTGTGCGACTTCCGGTATCGCGTTCACGATCCCTGCCACCCGCTCGAAATCGGAATCCGGTATTTTCATCGCCGCAAGGCTCAAGCTTCCGCCCATGCGCTCGGCATGGTACATCGGGCCGAAACGGGACAGGATGCCACTCTCCAGCAGCCTCCCGATTCTTGATACCACTTCCTGTTCGGTGGTGTGCAACTGTCCGGCAACTTCCGCAAAAGGGCGCTCGCAGACCGGGAAACCGCCCTGCAAGGAGTTGATTATGGCGCGATCCAGCTCATCCATCGTTACAGCTCAAACCGCATTAGCGGATGCGACATGCCGCGTTCCAGAAAATTCCGGCAATGGGCTTGGCACATACTGTGCGCCGCATTGCTTGAAACAGCGGCGGCTGAACAACACTGCGCAGGCGGTATCGTTCAGCCCGCATTTATTTTTCAACTGCTCCACCATCTCCAGCACTTCATCGGAACGGCAGCCATGAATCATGGTGAACAGGTTGTAGCGCCAACCCGGCAAGCGGCGCGGCCTGCGGTAGCACAAGGTAACCGCGCCAAAACTGCCAATACTCTGCCCTACCTTTCCTACTTGATCGTTCGGTATATCCCACACCACCATCGCATTGGCGCGATAACCAAGCTCACGATGGCGCACTATTACGCCCATGCGCTTGATGATTCCCTTTGCCGCCAGATGTGCGAGCCCGGCTATAACCTCGCTCTCGGCTAGGCCGATGCCTGCCCCGATTTCCGCAAAAGGGCGCTCTACCAGCGGAAAGCCTTTCTGAATCGCACCGATCAGAGCGGTTTCAAACGGCAACGACAGCGGCGGGGTTGAGGGGGGCGCCACGCTGCCTGCGCCTCTCGTGGCACCGGTATTGTGCCCTTGGTGCGGTCGCAGCAGATCGAAACCCAGATCAATGTGAAAATCCTCAAGCATGGGCAGGTGCAGCGGTTGATAGCCGGTACGCTGCCAGATTTCATCCAGCACCTTCAGTATCCGCAGTTCGTCTGCGGCAGTTACAACAAACCACAGGTTGTAGCTGTGCTCGCGCTCGTAGTTATGGTTGACTTCGGTATAACCGCTGACCAGTTGCGCCACTTCGTCGAGTTTCTCCGCCGGCACAGCCAGCGCGGCCAGCGTGCTGGCACCGATGCTGTGCGGCCTGAAAACGGCGCCTACCCGGCTTACTTTCCCGCAAGCATGAAGTCGCCTCAAAGTTTCCAGCACAACGGTTTCGTTTGCGCCCAGACGATCGGCAATCACGCCAAAAGGCGCGGACGCCAGCGGGAAGTCGCGCTGAAAATCGTTGAGCAGATGAAATTCGAGGTCGGTCATATCCGATCAATCACAAGCCGGTGCGATGCGCGCGCGGGGTAAAGAAGATGCCGCTGGGTTTGTCGGCCGGCAGTTCCTTGAGCTTCGCAAAAGTTTCGGTATCGTACACCACCAACCGGTCTTCATCGCGCACCGAAAGCCAGACCTGTTCCCCGCGCGGCGCGAATTCCATGTGCAACACCGCCTTTCCCGGCTTCAGCGTTTTTATGATCTTGCGGCTCGGCACATCAATCACCTGAACAGTATCGTTGTGCGGCAAGGCAAAATTTACCCACACTTGACGGTTATCTGGTCGCGCCACGACAAACACCGGTTGGCCGTGGACAGGAATGCGCCCTACCTCCTTCCAGCCATGCTGGTCTACTACCAACACCTCATGCCGACCTACTGCGGGCACCAGCAGTTCGCTGCCTGTTGCTGCCCATCCTTCCAGGTGCGGCATTTTATACACCGGCAACTTTTGCTCGCCTTTGCCGTAGCCGTTCATCACCCGCTTTACGCCCGCGTCCATGTTCCACAAATCCAGCATGGCCAAACCGTCTTCACCGAACAGCCCTGCAAGATAATACCGGCCATCTGCGGTAATCATGCCATCATATGGTTCCTTGCCGATTTGCTCGAATTTCGTCACCGTCGGCTCGGACGGTACGCGCATGTCCGCCACCCAGATTTCACCCGCCTCAAATAAGCTGAACACAAAACGGTTGCCCGGTGCATCCACCAGACCGACCACTTTGGATAGTTTCCCCCCGCGATCTATGGAGGGAATATCTGCTACGAGGTCAAGGGTTTCGGTGTCAAACACCCGGATGCCGCCAGGCGTGTAGTTCGACGCCGCAATCAACTTACCATCCTGGGAAATCGCGCCCCCAATGCTGTTGCCGGACTGTATCACGCGCTTGACGATGCGCATTCCCAACAGATCCACTTTGGTCAGGCCGCCATCTCTGCCAAACACGTAAGCATAACGCTCGTCGCGGGAGAAATTGAGAGAAGCGTGTGACAAATCGCCTAGTCCGGTAATTTGTCCAAGCTTGGTGCGGCGAGTGGTTTCCACTATCTGGAGACCGCCCGTAGCACGCTCGATAATTACACCCAAATCTCCTGTAGCGCGTTGCGGCGCATTGACAGCACACCCATCCAGGAAAAGCAGGGAGCAGAACAAAAACAAAACCGGTAAGTGGCGCACTTCAGGGTAATCCTTTCTGCAACATTTGCACAATCCATCCCGCTTCAGATTCGGTTAAGAAAGATTCCCACGGCGGCATCGCTGTGCCGTTGCGTCCGTGCAGTATGGTATCTTTGAGCGCTTCGGCTGGTTTCCCCGCAAGTGCCGATGGCGAGAGCGGAGTACCGAGCCCGCCATCCAGCAGCAGACCGTGGCACGACCCGCAGTCCTGGCGGACAAAATTGAGCAGCTCGGCCTGACGGGCTGGAGGAGGGGCTACTATCCCTTCGTCTGATTTTTCGCTACGCGCCAGGCTTGAATACGCAAGCACCAGCATCGTGAACCAGAATAGCTGCAACGATTTACCCGGCATTTTCAACTACCAAACCCAATAGGCTATATTCAAAATAGAAACGGCTAAGGGTAAGCCCCTTAGCCGCCTTTAATGGTGTAAACGCGATTACATCACGTTTGTATATTACTTCGTCCTGAACACTACGTCGCCGCAGACATAGCCATGGCTCTTGCACACGCCTTTTTGTACAGTTTCATGGCAGTTAAAGCAAGTCTCCGGATTCAAGGGGTGACCTTTTTCCTTGGACGCAATAGACTTGCCATCTGCAATGGCCTTAACGTCCATGATCGGCTTGCCGTCTTTGATGTCTGTTGTAAACGCAGCGCCGATCTTCTTGAAGACCAGTACGCCAATTTGACCATCAGGATACTTGTTGCCCTTCTTCTTGTAGACATCCATCATCTTCGGGTTGATATAAGCGACATATCCGCCCGGCTTTACTCCGCAGTAGGTGTCCACAGTTACCTGGAGAATGTCGTCCCCGCCAGCGCCAAGAACATTCACGCCGCACTCAGGGAACATATCCAGCGAATAGACCTTGGTCCAACCGTCCCAGTAATTTGCTGGTGCCTTTGCTGCTGGAGCTGCGGGAGCCGCCTTTGCTGCGGGAGCCGCCTTATCCGCCGCGAAACTGGAAGCGGAAGCCACTATCATCGTTGCTGCTACTGCTGCGAGAATTTTCTTCATATTTCTTCCTTTAAGTTAGTTTTCCTGCAAAGGGATTTGCACCCCTTTGCAGGATTATTTCGACAATTAATACGTGTCGGTCATGCCGTTGTAGACGTTGAAGTGGCCGGTTGGTGTCCTGAGCCAATCTCCTTTGATTCGCTTGATTTCCTTCAGGGTCTTGTCATCATAGATAACCAGTTCGCCGACTTGATCCCATACGGCCACCCAGATCTCGGTACCTGCCTGGTTGTACTCGAAATGGGTAACACGACCGTGATCCGCCACCTGCCAGCAAGTCTTCTTGGAGTTGTCTGCCTTCTCGAAGGCACAGATGCTCCGCTTGATCTTGTCGTCCGGATTCAAGGTATGGTCAACCCATACGTGCTTGGCCTTGGGGTGAGTCTTGACGAACAGCCCGCCGCCGCCGAGGGTTTCTACATTCCGGACAACCTTCCAAGCATGTTCCTTATTCCCCTTGGGGTCGCTGCCCCAAGCGGCAACCTTACCTTCGCCCAGATGCGGGGTCGCAGTAACCGGGCCAAACTTGGGGTCAACCCAGTTCGCGCCTCTGCCGGGGTGAGGCTTCTGGCCGGTTTCGACTTGGGCGATCTGCTTGCCTGTCTCGCTGTCCACGATCACCATCTTGTTTCTCATGTTGGCCGCCATCTGCACATAGCGCTTGGTGGCATCCCAGCCGCCGTCATGCAGGAAACGCTCGGTTTCGGCCATCGTGATCTTCAGGTTCTTCAGATCCGAGTAATCAATGGTCCAGATATAACCGGCTTCCTTGATGTTGGCGATCCACACCGAGTCTTTATGCCCGGCGATAATCGCCGCCACACGCGCCTCGTTAACAAACTCGTTGGTGTCGTAGGTGAAAGAACGGGTGCTCACCAGTTTCTTGGGCTCCAGCGTCTGTCCATCAAGGATGGCGAACTGAGGTGGCCAGTAGCAGCCGACGATAGCCAGCTTGTCCTCGAAATTCCCTTTCGGGCCATGGTACTTGCTGGAGTCAATGCTGCGCGCGTCATGGCACGGCTTTACCTCTGCCACCACTGCGGGCTTATCCATCCACAGGTCAATCATGGATGCCTTGCCGTCGCGACCGATAGAGTAGAAATAACGGCCCGACGCAGTTGAACGCAGAATGTGAATCGCAAAACCGGTATTTACAATATTGACGACTTCCTTGGTGTCTCCGTCCAGGATGGCCACCTTGCCGGCATCCCGCAAGACAACGCCAAAATAGTTCTTCCAGTTTCTGCTGTGCTCCGGCTTCTTGGGTCTTTTATCTTCGGGAATCACCAGCTTCCAGGATTGCTTAATTTCTTCCAGCCCCAACTCTGGCGGTGCAGGGGGAGGTTGCAGAAGGAATTGTGACATCAGGTCAATTTCTGCATCTGAAAGCTCGCCGCCACCAAAAGCCGGCATGCCGCCGGGTGTTCCACCGGTGATGAACACCTTGAGCACGTTGGCATCGTAGCTCTTCTTTTTCATGTTTTCATCGGTGATGTTGGGCCCAGTGGCGCCTTTTCTCAAGGTTCCGTGGCAACCCGCACATCTGTCAAAATACAGTTTCTTTGCTTTTGCCGTATCTTCGGCTGATAGCGCACCATCAGCGCCGAAAGCACTGCTGATAGCCAGTGGCAACGCCGCTGTAGCAGCCAGTACTGCCAGCGTGTTTCTATAACTCCTCTTCATACTTCCTCCCAAGTTAACGTTTCAGAAAACCAACAATCTCCTGCCCACATCAAAAGGATTCCCCTTCGCTTTCCATCAGGCAGACTCGACTAGAATGCCCAAATTCATTACAACCGTCAAGAAATAAATTCCGTGCCAACCCTGCAAAACCACGTAACTAGTAGGTCTATAAAAAATACACCTCGCCTTATGAAAAGATTTATATTGCGCCGTCTCGTGAAATACAGAAAAAAACTCAATGGCATTTCGGGCTATCCTGCTTACCGTTCTGCTCGCATTTGCTTGGCAGGCGTGGGCCGGGGAACGTTTCTCACCGGGCATCTCATATTACTTCGACAGCTTCGACCCTGCCCAAAAACCGTGGAAACCTGGTGACGATCTGAACTACGAAGAGGTTTTCAAGAACTTCCAGTTTTACGAAATTATATTTCTCCCCTCCGGCAAGAGAATGGTCGTCAACCGCTACATCCGCAACACGAAAACAGAAAGCGAACTCTACTTGCTAAATCCGGACGGGTCGCTTTCCAGGCAGCCGGGTGACTTATAGTCCGTTCGCACAGAAATAAGCTTGGTCCAAAGACCGTTCAGCACGTGCCAACCTGCCCTTGCAACAATTCGACTATCGAATAACACCGGCTTTTTGCAGCAGGACGCATGACCAAAGTCCCGTCTGACACATCAAAATCCAGCTTGCTACCCACCCCGATGTGCAGTGCTTCAAGCACCTCATCCGGAATGACGACGAAAGCTGCGCCGCCGAGTTTGCGCACGGTTATGTTGGTCACGGAACGCTCCTTGTGAGGTTAGGTATGCGAACTTTAAAACCTGCACACCTATTTTGGAATGCGGCATGATGCCGCACCCACAGCAAGTTTGTTTTCTCCCCGAAATCAAAGCAATTGCAATCGAGTTGAATTGTTTGCTCCCCCGTTCAGGCTCGTTTGTCGTTTCGGACAAGCAGGGTGAATTTGTTCTCGACCCCTCATTGGGCGAGATCTTGCTGCGCGAGTTTCATACATGGACTCCCACTCTTGCCAAGCTTTCATTCGGTGATTTTGAGAGTAGGTGAAGATTGCAGCCATAGATCCGGATTTTTGGCGAGGTCGTCGCCTCTCTCATGAAGTTTGCCCATTTTCAAAATGTCCGCCGCTGTTTTTAACAAGCGTGAGTTTAATCATCAGCGGATATTTCTATTGGGGAGAAAGGGGACATTACTATTTAGCGCCAACAGGATAAGGGCTTCCAGTTGAAAATCTCCGCTAAATAGCGCAAGATGCGGCAGATTCACCCACGCCCAACATTAATGCTGGCTAATCAATACCATTCTGGAATAACGGCATCATGGCGCATTTAACACAGAAATCGCAACTCATGGCGCGACCGACCTCCAAACCCATTGCCTGTGAAAATTGCGGCGTGTACGCTCTATGCTATTCGGTGGGCGGAGATACCGACTTGAGCATGCTCGACACCATTGTGAAAAGCCGGAAAACAGTCAAACGCGGAGATTTCCTGTATCAGACAGGCAAGCCGTTTCGGGCAATTTACGCCATCCGTGGCGGATCTATCAAAACCTCCATCTTGGCTGGCGATGGGCGGGTTCAGGTAACCGGTTTCCACGTTGCAGGTAAAGTACTCGGGCTCGACTCCATAAGCACCAGCCAATATAACTGCGAAGCCACCGCGCTTGAGCCAACCGCAGTTTGCGAAATCCCCATGAGCCGCTTCGACGAACTCAATGAAAAATTTCCGGATCTCCAGTTCAAGCTGCTGAAAATCATGAGCCAGGAAATTCTGGACAACCGCGAACTTATGTTGTTGCTGGGAAAAATGAGCGCAGAAGAGCGCATGGCCGCTTATTTGTTGAGCATGTCGCAGAGCTTCGAAAAAAGCGGCATGTCACCAACCCATTTTAATTTGAGCATGTCGCGTAGCGACATCGGCAATTATCTGGGTATGGCAGAAGAGACGGTTTGCCGAATTCTGACTCGTTTCCAGGATGACGGGCTCATTACCACCCAACGCAGAAAGATCGCTCTGAACGACCTTGATCGGCTGCGAGCGGTAGCCCACCGCAAATAGTTCGCGCATCGCGCCCTGCGCGGTTTTGGCAACTCATGGCCCGGTCCCTTTGCAATCCCTGTCATCAAACGAGCAGGAATCTTCCCGGATATGCCCTTTGTAATGCTCCTCAAATGAGCGGCAGAGATCCGGCTTGAACAGCCATTGGTGGTCGGATGTTGAAAAAAACTTCACATCCACAGGCGTTTCTTTTTCCTGGTAAATCTCGACAATCTGTACCTCGTCGGGGCCAATCTTATTCTTGTGCAAATATTCCACCAGCCCGCAAATCGTATCCGCAAAATAGGAGTTGTATTCCTCGTTTCCCTCCAGGATGCGTATCCTGGCTTCGTAGGTATAGGGCAAGCTCCGGTCGTATTTGGATTTCGGCCCGATTATTTTTCCAAGCACGCTCATTGCTGCTCTCCTTGAAATCTGTGATCTCTTGCTCCGGTTGACCGCTTTCGGAATCATACCCTCACCGTTCGCTCCACACATAAAAAAGGCGCGCCGGTTGACGCATGTCAGGATTGCAGCAATCCGGTTGACGCCGGTCAGTGTAACAATTCAGAAATCCACTTAATTTGCATGGTTATTAAAGGTGCACTCTGCTATGCATAATGGGCCGGAGAGATTCTTTAATTAATTTCATTTTTTAGTCTAATCCTGAAGGGAAAATTATGTGGAAAAAAATGGCTATAGCTCTGGCGGCAAGCACGTCGTTCGCTTCTATTAACGCGGTTGCGGAGGATGGCAACTGGATGATGCGCGTCCGTGCGGTTTATATAGACTGGGTGCAGGAATCGAGCCCGGTGGGCGCGCTTGGACTCCCAGCGAACGCCATTCATCTCGAGAAGAAAATGGCACCGGAAGTGGACTTTACCTATTTCTTCACCAAGAACCTCGCGGCCGAACTTATCCTGACTTACCCGCAGAAACATACCGTGCGCGTACAGGGCTTGGCTAGCGATGTTGGCTCCCTGAACGAGTTGCCGCCCTCCCTGATCCTCCAATACCACTTTACGCCGGATGCGCAGAGCCGCCCTTATGTCGGCGCCGGATTCAATTACACCACGTATTCGCGCGTAGACCTTGCGCCGCTCAGCGCGGTTGCGGGAGGAAACGCATCAATAGACCGCACCAATTTGGGCGGCGTCCTGCAGGCGGGCGTGGATTTCAAAGTGGGCGCAAACTCCTACATCAATCTCGATCTGAAGAAGGTCTACATCCAGTCCGACCTTTACCTCAACGGGAACAAAATCAGCACCATCAAAGGTGACCCGTTGTTGTGGGGCATCGGTTACGGCTTCAGGTTCTGACAGCAGCTTGGCAATAATGCAAATGGCCGCCTTCTGGCGGCCATTTGCATTGGAGCTTCCTGCCAAACTATTTTTGAAACGAAGCGCAACGACATCCGATGCACGAATTCCGGCGCCAAAACTGTTGCGCCAACACTCATTGTGACAAAAAGCAACATTCCGACAGGTGGCAAATCCCGAAAAAGATTACCGACAAGCGGCTGTCGGAGCCAGAGCTCCCGACAGATAACCTTGCCGTACAGCAAGGCATGCTGATTCAATGCGCGCTGCATTTCTACTGTTCGGAAACCAGATGAATACGTTGACGCAAGACCTGCCGCTGACGGAAAGGCGCAAACCCGGATCGCAGCTCCAGAGCGGAGGGTGGCCGATGTTCCTGCTGACAATCAGCCTGCTGCTGGCGGTCGGATATGCCGCCTCAACCCAGAAACTGTATAAGCCAGGCGATGAGGTGGGGTATAACCTGGGGCTGGCTGGCGGCCTGATGATGCTGGCCCTGCTGCTGTACCCGCTGCGCAAGCGGTTAAGTTTCATGAAGGGCTTGAGCATTCTGCCCAAGTGGTTCAAGTTGCATATGGTGCTGGGCATCCTGGGGCCTGCGCTGATATTGTTTCACGCCGCTTTCAGCATCGGTTCGATCAATGCGGGGGTCGCGCTGGTGTGCATGCTGCTGGTGGCGTGCAGCGGCGTGTTCGGGCGATTCTTTTACACCAAGATCCATCACGGCCTTTACGGAAGGCACGCTTCGCTGAAAGAGCTGCAAACCGCGATGGTGCCGCCCGGCGAAATCAAATCCTTGTTCAGTTTTGCTCCGGAAATCCAGCAAAGCCTGGAGCATTTCCAAGCCGCCTACGCGACCCGGCACCCTAAAGGCGTGGAAATCGGCTTGCGGAAATTCATCTTGGCCGGCTGGCATGCCAGGCGGCTATCGGTATCGCTGGAAAGAAAATTGCGTCTTGCCATGTACGCGAAGGCGCAGGAAGGAAAATGGGATGACGCGCAAATGACACGTCTGGACAGAATGTATGGCGAGTACCGCAGGCTGATCCAGGCGTACCTTGTGGCGGTGCGGGATGTCGCCCAGTTCCACACCTACGAGCGGCTTTTTTCGCTGTGGCACGTCTTCCATATCCCGCTGGTTTACATGATGGTATTCAGCGCAATCTGGCATGTGATTGCGGTCCATATGTACTGATGTTCCCCCCGAGTTTTTTCGCCGTGCCGATTTCTCCCCGGCAGCTCGCGCTGGCGTGTTTTCTTTTTATGGGCGCGTTGCAGGCACATGCCGGTTCGGTGAACGACTTGCTGTCGCCGGGCAAGATGATCCGTGGGCACGCCAAATATGAAAGCGACTGCGGCAAATGCCACAAGCGCTTCGACAAAGCCGCCCAATCCGGCCTGTGCGGCGACTGCCACAAGGAAGTAAAGAAAGACCTGGCCGAGAAGCGCGGCTACCACGGGCTGGCAAAGGAAGAAAAGGAATGCAGGGAGTGCCACACCGAGCACAAGGGGCGCGAGGCCAGCATCGTGCTATTCGACGAAGGAAAGTTTGTCCACGAGCAAACCGATTTTCTGCTGAAGGGCAAACATGCGGATGAAAAGGTGAAATGCAAGGATTGCCACGTTTCCGGGAAAAAATACCGCGAAGCGCCCGCCACCTGCAACAGTTGCCACAAAAAAGACGACAAGCACAAGGGCGAACTGGGGGCCGATTGCGCGAAGTGCCATGGAGAGAAGGATTGGAAGACAACCACTTTCAACCATGACAAAACCACCTATCCTTTGGCCGGCAAGCATGCGGATGTGAAATGCAAAAGCTGCCATATAACGGAAAAATACAAGGGCGCGCCCAAGCAATGCGCTTCCTGCCACAAGAAGGACGACGACAAGGCGCACCAGGGCAAATTCGGCCAGAAATGCGAATCCTGCCACAGCGAGAAGGGGTGGAAGGAAATCCTGTTCGACCACGACAAGAAAACCAAATACCCGCTGCTGTGGAAG
>CXWL01107482.1_pt1 | contig 56810 bp, 51 predicted proteins | sample 590931 | NCBI WGS metagenome assembly CXWL01 (sample SAMEA3498368, study PRJEB10139) | groundwater metagenome | biome: water well; material: biofilm material | place: Germany | collected 2015-04-27 | reverse complement strand
TTGTGGAACGATGGAGTCGTGCGGCGGCTAAACGGCACAGATGGCATCATCCGTTTTGAAGTGGCCGGCGCGCGCCGCGCGTCAACCGTCGCCGGATCGAAATGAGATTGGCCTTTGCATTGGTCCGCCGGGGCTGATGGGGGGGCCGAAACTCGGCTTTTCGGCACTTTTCGCGGGTATTTGCGGCATTTTCCAGTCACAATATCTACGGTAGTTTCCCGCCCGGTATATACTCGCTAAACTGTTACATGGCTATTGCCACATTGTCACGATTGGTCTGTTAGCGCAAGAGACTGACATTCATCCCCATGCATGAAATAGTGCCAACCTATGAATTCATCAAACGAACGGGAAAGTTTCAGTGTGCGCCTGCAACAGGCACTGAGGAACGCCCATTACTCGCCAGACAGCCCGACCCGCTTGGCACGCGAATTTAACATTCGCTTCGACGGACGTCCGATCACCGTGCATGCAGCCCGTAAATGGTTGGTGGGCGAGGCCATTCCTACCCAGGAAAAACTGCGCATGATCGCCCAATGGCTGGGCGTGCCGGCGGAGTGGCTGCGCTTCGGCGGCGCCGAAAGCGTCGCGCCGAATGGCGATGGCCTGAACGGCTTGTCGCGCTTCGAATCGGCCGACGTCAAGTTAATTGCCGATTTACAGCGTTTGGACGAGCATCATCGCCAAATCGCCCGTGAATTTATTCGCATGCTGGTTAGANNCCCCATCCGCGCGGCCTCCCCGCCGCCGCACTTTCCACTACAGCACACCTCTCCTGTCGCAATTCGACGGGAGTAACAATTATCCTAAATAAATATTTGTCATTGCAAAGCCACGCAATTGATGCACAATATCAAGATTCCATGCACGCCGGATTGAATCGAGCGGTTTGGAATTTAGAGCAGTACAAAACGTGGATAGTGGCCCATAATCACAGCAATGCCGGGCAGTCTTGTCACCTTGTTACGCAACAAAGCCGAGGAATCCGCCGTCTTATGAAAAGTAACTACAGCAACACCGCGCAGCTCAAAGACTTGATGACAGTTCCCCCAATGACCGCGGCCCAGCATGCGGAAGTGATGCGCAAGCGCATCCAGCACCGCAGGATGGTCGAGGAAGCAAAAGAGATGAAAAGGGCTGACAGCTGGCACTTCGACAAGCGCTGATCCTGGCGTTTGCCGCGACCTAGGCGTCCGCGGCCGGCTTCATGCCGGCCCAGCGCGGCGCCAGCGTGTGGTCGACGCCAAACAGGTCGATCACCCGCGCGACGGTGTGGTCGACCATTTCCTCGATCGATGCCGGGCGGTGGTAAAAGCTCGGCAGCGGCGGGAAGATGATCCCGCCCATTTCCGTCACCGCCGTCATGTTGCGCAGGTGCGCCAGGTTGAATGGCGTTTCGCGCACCATCAGCACGAGCCGGCGGCGCTCCTTGAGCACCACGTCCGCCGCGCGCGCGATCAGGTTATCCGACAATCCCAGCGCCACCGCGGCCAGCGTCTTCATCGAGCAGGGCGCGACGATCATGCCGTCCGACTGGAACGAACCGCTGGCGATCGAAGCGCCGACGTCGCGGTTCTTGTGCACCACGTGGGCCAGTGCCTCGACATCGCGCCGCTGCATGCCCACTTCCTGGTGCAAGGTGAGGTTGGCGGCGTCGGAGATGACCAGGTGCGTCTCGATCCCCTCGATTGCCGCCAGGTGCTGCAGCAGCCGCACGCCATACACCGCGCCAGTGGCGCCGGTGATGGCGACGATCAGCCGCCGCGGCCTTTTATCAGGCATCGAGCAGCGCTTTGAGCTCGCCCGACTCGAACATCTCGTTCATGATGTCGGAACCGCCGATGAATTCGCCGTTCACGTAGAGCTGGGGAATCGTCGGCCAGTTCGAGAAATCCTTGATCCCCTGGCGCACTTCCGGGTCGTCCAGCACGTTGACGGTGGCGATGTTCTCGACGCCGCAGGTCTTCAGGATCTGGATCGCGCGTCCCGAAAAGCCGCATTGCGGGAACTGGGCGGTGCCCTTCATGAACAATACGACCGGCGTGCTGCTGACGGTCTCTTTGATCCAGGTTTGTACGTCGCTCATGGCTGCCTCGGTGAAAAAATGAATGGATACCGGCATTTTATAAGAAAACGCCTGTTTCAGTCGGACGCGCAGGAAATTGGACGCTCAGAATGGGGGCAACGCATGCGTTGCCCCTGCGCGGGTACGACGGTCTTAGGGCCAGCGGCCTAAGAACTGTCGTACCCGCGCAGGCGGGTACCCATGCTGACGTGGATCAGCCGCGCAGCTTGGCGAAAGCGGCGGCCATGCTGCCGCCGGCCGGCGCCTGCGCCTTCTCCTGCCGCTGTTGTTTCTCGTGCTGCGCCATCCGCTTGCCGTCGGTGCGGTCGCCGCGTTGCTCCGGCTTCGAGCCGGCCTGCGGCGCGCTGTCGGTCAGGCGCATGGTCAGCGCGATGCGCTTGCGCTTCTCGTCCACTTCCAGCACCTTCACCCGCACCACCTGGCCAGCCTTCACCACCGTATGCGGATCCTTGACGAAGGTGTTCGACAGCGCCGAGATATGCACCAGCCCATCCTGGTGCACCCCGATGTCGACGAAGGCGCCGAACGCCGCCACATTGGTCACCACGCCTTCAAGGATCATGTCCGGACGCAGGTCGCGCAGTTCCTCGACGCCTTCCTTGAAGGTCGCGGTGGTGAACTCCGGACGCGGATCGCGCCCCGGCTTCTCCAGTTCCTTGAGGATGTCGGTAATCGTCGGCACGCCGAACTTCTCGTCCGCGTAGCGCGCTGGATTGAGGGTTTTCAGCAGCGCGGCGTCGCCGATCACCGCCTTCATGTCCTTCTTGATGTCGGCCAGGATCTTCTCGACCAGCGGGTACGATTCCGGGTGCACTGCCGACGCGTCGAGCGGATTCTCGCCGCCCATCACGCGCAGGAAAGCCGGCGGCCTGTTCGAACGTCTTGTCGCCAAGGCGCGGCACCGCCTTCAGCGCGGCGCGCGAGACTGAACGCGCCCTTCATGTCGCGGTAAGTGACGATGCTCTGGGCGACGCTGGAGGACAGGCCGGACACCCGCGCCAGCAGCGGCGCCGACGCCGTATTCACGTCCACGCCCACCGCGTTCACGCAGTCCTCGACCACCGCATCGAGCGAACGGGCGAGCTGGGTCTGGCGTGACGTCGTGCTGGTACTGGCCCACGCCGATCGACTTCGGATCGATCTTCACCAGTTCGGCCAGCGGATCCTGCAGGCGGCGCGCGATCGACACCGCGCCGCGCAGCGACACGTCCATGTCGGGCAGCTCGCGCGAAGCGAATTCGGACGCCGAGTAGACCGAGGCGCCGGCTTCCGACACCACGATCTTGGTCAGCTTGAGTTCAGGGCGCTGCTTGATCAGGTCCTGCGCCAGCTTGTCGGTTTCGCGCGAGGCGGTGCCGTTGCCGATCGAGATCAGCGAGACATTGTGCTTGGCGGCGAGCTGCCCGAGCAGGTGCAGCGAGCCGTCCCAGTCGTTCCTCGGCTGGTGCGGGTAGATCACCGCGGTGTCGACCACCTTGCCGGTGGCGTCGACCACCGCCACCTTGACGCCGGTGCGCAGGCCCGGGTCGAGGCCCATGGTCGCGCGCGGGCCGGCCGGCGCGGCCAGCAGCAGCGCTTTCAGGTTCAGCGCGAACACGTTGATCGCATCGAGTTCGGCCTTTTCGCGCAGGGCGCCCATCAACTCGGTCTCGAGGTGCATGAAGCTTTTCACGCGCCAGGTCCAGCGCGCGGTGTCGCCCAGCCACTTGTCGGCCGGGCGGCCCAGGTTCTTGATGCCGAAGCGCGCGGCGATGCGGCCTTCGCACGGATTGTGCGGCGCGTCCCACTTCGGCTTTTCGGCTTCGGTGTCGAGGCGCAGGATCACGTCGAGCATGCCCTCGCGGCGCCCGCGCAGCAGCGCCAGCGCGCGGTGCGACGGCACCGTGCCGATCGCCTCGGAGTAGTCGAAGTAGTCGGCGAATTTTTCGCCCTCGTCTTCCTTGCCGGCGACGACCTTCGACTCGACGATGCCGTGTTCGCGCACGTATTCGCGCAGCGACTGCAGCAAGGTGGCGTCTTCGGCGAAGCGCTCCATCAGGATCTGGCGCGCGCCGTCGAGCGCCGCCTTGGTGTCGGCCACGCCCGGGTTGTTGCCGTCGTCGCTGGTGAACGCTTCGCGCAGGTACTTCGCCGCCTCTTCCTCCGGATTGATGGTCGGGTCGGCCAGCAGGCCGTCGGCCAGCGGCGCCAGGCCCGCTTCGATCGCGATCTGCGCCTTGGTGCGGCGCTTCTGCTTGTACGGCAGGTACAGGTCTTCGAGGCGGGTCTTGTCCTCGGCGTGGGTGACGGCGTCCAGCAGCGCCGGCGTCATCTTGTTCTGTTCGGTGATCGAGGCGATGATCGCGGCGCGGCGCTCTTCCAGCTCGCGCAGGTAGCGCAGGCGCTCTTCGAGCAGGCGCAGCTGGATGTCGTCGAGGCCGCCGGTCGCCTCCTTGCGGTAGCGCGCGATGAACGGCACGGTGGCGCCCTCGTCGAGCAGGGCGATGGCGGCGGCAACCTGCACCGGTTTGGCGGCAAGTTCAAGGGCGAGGCGTTGTTCGATAGTTGGGAGCATTTGGACATCCGCATCGGCGGACCGCTGGTGAGTCAAGGCTGGAATGATACGCAATCGAAGCGAATGCGCCAGTCTTGACAGCGTAAACTGCGTGTGCAGGGGAATTCGCGGTCGCGTCCGAGGTCATACAAAGAGGGAGGATCATCATGCTGAACGGCGGATGTTACTGCGGCGCAATCCGGTACAGCGTCCCGAAGCGCATTGCCAAACCGACCAACTGCCACTGCAGCATCTGCCGCGGCACCACGGGCGCGCCCTGCGTCGCCTGGTTCGGCGTGCCGTCGGCTGACCTGGTGTGGTTGGCCGGAACGCCAACATTGTTCCGCTCCAGTTCGCACGCCACCAGGGCGTTCTGCGCCACCTGCGGAACCCAGCTCACCTTCGTCGACGATGCGACCCCGGCCGAAACCGACATCACCATCGGCAGCCTCGACGATCCGAATGGCGTCGCTCCCCAGGATCACACCTTCACCAGCGAAAAGCTGGCGTGGCTGAAATTGGCCGACGGCCTGCCGGAATACCGCCGCCGCCGCGCTGACGGCTGAGCGGCGCGAAGGCCGGTGGCGAAAATGCCACAGCGCCCAGCCCGCCTACACCCGGGGCAATCGTCCCCTCTTGAGCTGAGCGGCTTGTTTTGGCGGCGGTTTGAGGCGATGATGTCAGACCAGCGCTCCCGGCAGTTCGTTTCAAGCCGCCGAGGCGATGCTCGCGCGCACCGTTTTTTCGTGCGCGCTGGACAAAGACTGTTGCAGTTTGTAATCTTTTTCTCGTGCGGCCGATCCGGAACAAAACAAGAGCACGGGGATGACGCATAATAACGGGTCTTGTCTTTTTTGATACAGAATGCAGCGAACAATGCACACAATGGATTTAATGCGCGACGATCCCTCTGATGCTCCCCCGGCGGCCGCCCCGGCCCAGCCCTCCGCGCCGGCGCAACCGCTGGCCGCGCCCGTAGCCAGCTGGCTGCAGCGGGTCGATGCCGCCGCCCACCCGCGGCCCAAACTGACGGTCGAAATCAAGGATCCCAAGCTCGCCCAATATAAGTTCGTGTATGTGCTGGCGCCCACCAGCGGCGGCCGCCACGTCGCCCTGTGCCTGTGCAAGGCGCGCCTGCGCCCGAACGGCGANNGTGGCCGCCGCCAGCCCGGTGTCCGAAGTGTTCTCGCTGCTGTCGGCGCCGCCCGCCTACCTCGAAGGCGACGACGAGGACCTGGTGCGCTTCTTCATCGCCATGCGCAGCGGCGCCTCGCAAAGCAGCACCGCGACCGAGCCGAAGGGCAAGATCGGCGCGATCCTGCTGCAAATGCTGCTGGAACAAGACAAACTGCTGTGGGCCAACTCCTGGCCCGACATGTCGAATGGCCTGGTCTATCCGCTGCAGGCCGGCCCGGTGCGCAAGGCCAACCTGGTCTGGCGCGACGAAGGCCGCACCGCGCGCCTCGGCTGGCAGGTCGAGCCGGCGCCGGGCGTCACCCACAGCGCCGCCGACCAGATCGACTACATGCTGCCGACCGACCCGCCGTGGTACATCGACAACCTGTCGTGCGGCGCGCTCGAACTGAACCGCGGCGGCGTCGACATTTCGCTGGCCGAACTGCAGGCGCTGGTGGCGCAGGCGCCGGCGCTGACCGGCAGCGACAAGCGCCGCGTCTCGCAATTGCTGCTGGCGCACGGCCTGCAGCAGCTGATGCCGCTGCCGCAGCCGCTGACCCAGCGCCTGCGCGACGACGTCAAGCCGCGCCCTTACCTGCTGCTCGATTCGGTCCAGCTGGCCGACGGCGCCATGCAGCGCTGGCACGACATGGCGGTGCTGTCCTACGATTACGACGGCGAGCGCGTCTCGTTCGACCCGGACCAGCGCGTGGTGCGCCAGGTCGGCGACGTCACCGAAATCATGTCGCGCGACGCCGCCGCCGAAGCGACCGCACTGGCCACGCTCACCGCGCTCGGTTTCCGCAAGCCGGCCACCGCGCCGCTGAACGGCCTCACCGGCGCCCTGCAACTGGAAAGCCAGGCCCACTGGCTGCGCTTTGCCGAAGGCGACCTCGATACCCTGTCCGACAGCGGCTGGCACGTGCAGCGCTCGAAGACCTACCGCTACGACGTCGTCGCGGTGGAAGACTGGTACGCCGAGATCGTCCAGCCGGCCGAAGCGGGCAACGCCTGGTTCGAGCTGGAGCTCGGCATCGTGGTCAACCAGAAGCGCGTGCCGCTGCTGCCGGTGCTGGTGCAGCTGATCCGCAGCGCGCCGAGCGACTTCGACCCGGACGTGCTGGCCGCGCACGGCGAAGCCGACCAGATGCTGGCGACCCTGCCCGACGGCCTGCGCGTGGCGCTGCCATGGGGCCGCCTGAAGCCGATCCTCGCCACCCTCGGCGAACTGTATTTCAGCGACAAGATCAAGAACCGCGTGCGCCTGTCGACGCTCGACGCCGGCCGCCTCGAGGAACTGGCGCGCGGCACCGACCTGCGCTGGTTCGGCGGCGAGCAGCTGCGCGAGACCGGCCGCAAGCTCAGCCTGTTNNCAGGCCGACGGCCTGGCGTGGATGCAGTTCCTGCGCGAATACGACCTGGCCGGCATCCTGGCCGACGACATGGGCCTGGGCAAGACGGTGCAGACGCTGGCCCACATCCTGGTCGAGAAGGAAGCGGGCCGCCTGACCAGCCCGGCGCTGGTGATCGCCCCGACCAGCCTGATGACCAACTGGCAGGACGAGGCCGCGCGCTTCGCCCCGGGCCTGCGCGTGCTGCTGCTGCAGGGCAAGGAGCGGCTCGAGCTGTTCGACCAGATCGACGGCGCCGACCTGGTGCTGACCACGTACGCGCTGCTGCCGCGCGACGAGGAAAAGCTGCGCGAGCACACCTACCACCTGGTCATCCTCGACGAATCGCACTACATCAAGAACAACCGCTCGAAGGCGGCCCAGAGCGCCGGCCTGCTGAACTCGCGCCACCGCCTGTGCCTGACCGGCACCCCGCTCGAAAACCACCTCGGCGAGCTGTGGTCGCAGTTCCACTTCCTGCTGCCCGGCCTGCTCGGCGACGAGAAGACCTTCAACAACCAGTTCCGCAACCCGATCGAGCGCCAGGACGACCCGCTGCGGCGCGCCCTGCTGAACCGCCGCATCAAGCCGTTCCTGCTGCGCCGGACCAAGGACAACGTCGCCAAGGAATTGCCGCCGAAGACCGAAATGGTGCGCAAGGTCGAGCTGTCGGGCGCCCAGCGCGACCTCTACGAGACGGTGCGCCTGGCGATGGACAAGAAGGTGCGCGACGAGATCGACAAGAAGGGCGTGGCGCGCAGCCAGATCGTCATCCTCGAGGCGCTGCTCAAGCTGCGCCAGGTCTGCTGCGACCCGCGCCTGGTCAAGGCGCTGCCGTCGCGCAAGAAGGAATCCGGCTCGGCCAAGCTGATCGACCTGATGCAGATGGTCGACGACCTGCTCGAGGAAGGCCGCAAGATCCTGGTGTTCTCGCAGTTCACCAGCATGCTCGCGCTGATCCAGGAAGAGCTCGACGCGCGCCGCATCCCGTACGCGCTGCTGACCGGCGACACCAAGGACCGCGCCGCCCAGGTCGCCGCGTTCCAGCAGGGCGCCGTGCCGATCTTCCTGATCAGCCTGAAGGCCGGCGGCGTCGGCCTGAACCTGACCGCGGCCGACACCGTGATCCACTACGACCCGTGGTGGAACCCGGCGGCCGAGAACCAGGCCACCGACCGTGCCTGGCGCATCGGCCAGGACAAGCCGGTGTTCGTCTACAAGCTGATCGCCAAGGGCACGCTGGAAGAGAAGATCCAGCTGCTGCAGCAAAAGAAATCGGACCTGGCGCAGTCGATCCTGGCCGACGGCGAGTCGCACAAGATGGTGCTCACGCAGGAAGACCTGCAGGCCATCTTCGCCCCGCTCGAGGAATAGGATGGCGATGCAGCCCGGCGCCGACCAGTTCCGCACCATTGCCGAGATCGGCGGCGACGTCGCCTGGGTGGTCGATTGCGCCACCGGCCTGCCGACCTACGTCAGCCAGGCGGTCGAACCGCTGCTTGGCTTCGGTTTCGCCGATTTCCACCGCCAGATGCAGGGCGGCGACCCGGACGGCCCGCTCGGCGCGCTGTGCGCCGACCTGACCGCGCGGCTCGACCGCCTGGCCGCCGGCGACCTGTCGCGCGTGCGCATGGTGCGCCAGTTCGACCAGGAGCGCCGCGACGGCCGCCAGGTGCCGATCGAAGTGGTCTCCAGCGTCCAGTTCGACCAGGATGGCCGCCCCGCCTCGCTGGTCGGCATCCTGCGCGACCTGTCGGCGCGCCGCGAGCACGAGGCCGCCCAGCGCCGCTTTGCCAGCATGCTCAACCACGAATTCCGCACGCCGCTGTCGACCATCGACGGCGCCATCCAGCGCCTCGAATCGACCGGCGTCAACGCCGACCAGCCCACGCGCGACCGCTACCGCCGCATCTCGAACGCGGTCGACCGCCTGATCGGCATGCTCGACGAGTACCTCTCGCCCGACCGCATGGAGGCGATCGAGGGCAAGCGCCCGGCCGACAGCATCGATCCGCGCCAATTGCTCGAGGAAGGCGCCGCCCTGGCGCGCGCGGCCGGCCGCGAGGTCACGCTCGCGAGCGGCGACCTGCCCGATTCTCTGCGCTGCGAACCACAGGGTTTACGGCTGGTTTTGAAAGTGTTGGTAGATAACGCGCTCAAATATTCCCCCGCCGGAGCGCCGGTCGCGCTGGCGGGCCGCTGCGCCGAAGGCGGCGTCGAACTGCTGGTGCGCGACCATGGCGCCGGCGTGCCGCCGTCCGATTTCGAACTCATTTTCGCCAAGTCCTACCGCGGCGGCAACGCCGGCGCCCATACCGGCTCGGGCCTGGGGCTGTACATGGCGCGTTCCGTGGTCGAGGTCCACGGCGGCATTCTCGGCGTGCGCAACATCGCGCCGCAGGGCGCCGAATTCCGTATCTGGGTGCCAATCCGCGAAGCCGCAGGGAAAGATGTTGCATCTGGCGGTCACAGCAGTGATAATTCCGGTAACAATTACTGGTTGGCACTAGGCATCAAAAATGCCCAGGGTCAATAAGACAAGGAAAACGGTCGACCTATGACGCAGATACTGATCGTTGAAGACAACGGCGAATACGCCGGTGACATGGCCGAGTTCCTGGTGGAGCTCGACCATGAAGTGACGATCGCCACCACTGCCGGCGAGATGTGGGCCGCGCTGACCAAGACCCCGGCCGCCGTCGTCGTGCTCGACCTCGGCCTGCCCGACGAAGACGGCTTCAACGTCATCCCGCGCATGCGCCAGCTGTACCCGGAAATCGGCTTGCTGGTGCTGACCGGCCGCGTCGCGTTCGACAACCGCATCCTCGGCCTGCGCCTTGGCGCCGACCACTACCTGACCAAGCCGATCAAGTTCCCCGAGCTGGCCGCCCACATCGAGGCGCTCGACCGCCGCGTCCGCCCGCAGGAACCGGCGCCGCAGCCGAGCAAGTGGAACCTGCGAGTGAGCGCTCGCCAACTCGAACTGATGGGCGCCGTGATCGACCTCACCGAGAAAGAGTGCAACTTCCTGCACCTGCTGACGATCAACACCCGGCCGGTGCCGCGCCAGGTGATCGTGGCCGGCATGGGCGGCGACGACCCGGACGCCAGCCGCCGCGTCGACATGCTGGTGTACCGCCTGCGCAAGAAGGCGCGCAGCGGCCTCGGCCAGGACCTGCCGCTGCGCAGCGCCTACGGCGAAGGCTACAGCCTGTCGGCCGGCTTCACCCTGTCCTGAAATAATCAGGGACAGGGTCGGCCCGGTGATTCTCTCGCCTGAAAACAAATAGGGACAGGGTCGACCGGATTCGGTAGAATCGGTGTATTCCATCGACTACCGACCGCCATGGCCCGCCTTCCCCGCCTCATCGTCCCGCACCAACCCCACCACCTTATCCAGCAAGGCAATGACCGCCAGCTGATTTTCCGCGAGCCGGAGGATTACCAGCGATTTCTCGTCTGGCTGAGGGAGAGCGCGCGGGAGTTCAAGGTCGCGATCCACGCCTACGTGCTGATGCCGAATCAGCTTCACCTGCTGGCCACGCCCGCCGATGCGGGTGGCCTCGCCCAGGCCATGCAGCGCACCGGGCGCTATTATGTGCCCTGGTTTAACGCCAAATATGGCCGCTCCGGCAGCCTGTTCCAGGGGCGCTTCAAGACGTCGGTGATCGACGCGGCGTCGTATTTCATGCAATGCAGCCAATATATCGAGTTCGCGCCCGTGCGCGCGCAGCTGGCCGGCGATGCGCTGGCGTATCCGTGGTCGAGCTACGCGCATCATGCGGGCGTGCGGCCGGATCCGGTAGTCACCGATCATGCCTTGTACTGGGCGTTGGGCAACACGCCGTTTCAGCGCGAGGCGGCGTACAAGGAGCTTGCCGAGCGTGCGTTGAGCGGCGCGCAGTTGCAGGTGATCGAGGGCGCGGTGCTGAAAGGGTGGCCGCTCGGTTCGGACGGGTTCAAGGCGGATCTGGAGAAAAAGGCGCAACGCCAGGTGCTGCCGGCCAAGCGGGGACGCCCGTTTAAAGTGAAGGTGGCGGAAACTTGACGAGTCAACCATTGTCTAACTCAGTATGGGTTCCTGCCTGCGCGGGAACGACGACTCATAGGCCGGCTGGCCTCAAGATCGTCATTTCCGCGGAGGCGGGAATCTATGCTGAGCGTCATTAGCAAGACCTTTCAAAACAGATTTACTATGTCCCTACTTAATTTTGCTAGCGACATCCGGTAATTTAATCCGACTCCGACCCTATTTGTTTTGGTTGACGTGTTCTGCTGCATTGCACTATTCTCGTCCTTCACCCCGAAATAGTTGTGGAGAACGCACATGATTGCCCAAGGCTTATACGATCCTTCGAATGAACACGATGCCTGCGGCGTCGGTTTCATCGCCCACATCAAGGGCAACAAGAGCCATTCCATCATCGAGCAGGGTCTGCTGATCCTGAAAAATCTCGACCACCGGGGCGCCGTCGGCGCCGACAAGCTGATGGGCGACGGCGCCGGCATCCTGATCCAGATCCCCGACCAGTTCTACCGCGACGAAATGGCGAAGCAGGGCATCGAGCTGCCGCCACCCGGCGAATACGGCGTCGGCATGGTCTTCCTGCCGAAGGAAAACGCCTCGCGCATCGCCTGCGAACAGGAAATCGAGCGCGCCGCGCGCATCGAAGGCCAGGTCGTGCTGGGCTGGCGCAATGTGCCGCTCGACGAAACCATGCCGATGTCGCCGACCGTGCGCGCCAAGGAACCGGTGATCCGCCAGATCTTCATCGGCCGCGGCCCGGACATCATGGTCACCGACGCGCTCGAGCGCAAACTGTACGTCATCCGCAAGTCGTCCGGCCACGCGATCCAGGCCCTCAAGCTCCTGCACGGCAAGGAATTTTTCGTGCCGTCGATGTCGGCCCGCACCATCGTCTACAAGGGCCTGCTGCTGGCCGACCAGGTCGGCGTCTATTACAAGGACCTGCAGGATCCGCGCTGCATCTCGGCGCTGGCGCTGGTGCACCAGCGTTTCTCGACCAACACATTCCCCGAGTGGCCGCTGGCCCACCCGTACCGCCTGATCGCCCACAACGGCGAGATCAACACCGTCAAGGGCAACTTCAACTGGATGCGCGCGCGCGAAGGCGTGATGAAGTCGGCCGTGCTGGGCGACGACCTGCACAAGCTGTTCCCGCTGATCTATGAAGGCCAGTCCGACACCGCCTGCTTCGACAACGCGCTCGAACTGCTGATCATGGCCGGCTACCCGATCGCCCAGGCGATGATGATGATGATCCCGGAAGCGTGGGAAAACCACACGATGATGGACGACAACCGCCGCGCCTTCTACGAATACCACGCGGCGATGATGGAGCCGTGGGACGGCCCGGCCGCGATGGCCTTCACCGACGGCCGCCACATCGGCGGCACGCTCGACCGCAACGGCCTGCGCCCGGCGCGCTACATCGTCACCGACGACGACCTGGTGGTGATGGCATCGGAATCGGGCGTGCTGCCGATCCCGGAATCGAAGATCATCCAGAAATGGCGCCTGCAGCCGGGCAAGATGTTCCTGATCGACCTCGAAGCGGGCCGCATCATCGACGACAAGGAACTCAAGGACACCTACGCCAACGCCAAGCCGTACAAGGCGTGGATCAACTCGGTGCGCATCAAGCTGGGCGAAATCAAGCTGGCCGAAAGCCAGCTGGCGCACAACCGCGCCAAGGGCGAAAAGGCCACGGCCTCGGTGCTCGACCGCCAGCAGGCGTTCGGCTACACCCAGGAAGACCTGAAGTTCCTGATGGCGCCGATGGCCCTGCTCGCCGAGGAAGCGACCGGCTCGATGGGCAACGACTCGCCGCTGGCGGTGATGTCGAACAAGCTCAAGCCGCTGTATAACTACTTCAAGCAGCTGTTCGCGCAAGTGACCAACCCGCCGATCGACCCGATCCGCGAAGCGATGGTGATGTCGCTGGTGTCGTTCATCGGCCCCAAGCCGAACCTGTTAGATACCAACAACGTCAATCCGCCGATGCGCCTCGAAGTGTCGCAGCCGGTGCTCGGCTTCAACGACATGGCGCGCCTGCGCGGCATCAGCGCCCACACCGGCGGCAAGTTCAAGTCGTACGAACTGAACATCTGCTACCCGGTCGCCTGGGGCAAGGAAGGCATCGAAGCCTCGCTCGCTTCGCTGTGCGCCGAAGCGGTCGACGCCGTCAAGTCCGGCCACAACATCCTGATCGTGTCGGACCGTGCCGTGTCGAGCGAACAGGTGGCGATCCCGGCGCTGCTGGCCACTTCGACCATCCACCAGCACCTGGTCGGCCGCGGCCTGCGCGCCTCCACCGGCCTGGTGGTGGAAACCGGTTCGGCGCGCGAGACGCACCACTTCGCGCTGCTGGCCGGCTACGGCGCCGAAGCCGTGCACCCGTACCTGGCGATGGAAACGCTGGTCGAACTGGCGCAAGGCATGGCCGGCGACCTGTCGGGCGAGACCGCGATCTACAACTACACCAAGGCGATCGGCAAGGGCCTGATGAAGGTAATGTCGAAGATGGGCATCTCGACCTACATGTCGTACTGCGGCGCGCAGATCTTCGAAGTCATCGGCCTGAACAAATCGCTGGTCGACAAGTACTTCAAGGGCACCTCGTCGTCGGTCGAAGGCATCGGCGTGTTCGAAGTGGCCGAGGAAGCGCTGCGCCTGCATTCGCTGGCGTTCGGCAACGACCCGCTGCTGGCCGAGGCACTCGATGCCGGCGGCGAGTACGCCTTCCGCGTGCGCGGCGAAGAACACATGTGGACGCCGGACGCGATCGCCAAGCTGCAGCACGCGGCGCGCGCCAACAACTTCTCCAGCTACAAGGAATACGCACAGCTGATCAACGACCAGAGCCGCCGCCACCTGACCTTGCGCGGCCTGTTCGAATTCAAGCTCGACCCGACCAAGGCGATCGCCATCGACGAAGTCGAGCCGGCCAAGGAAATCGTCAAGCGCTTCGCCACCGGCGCGATGTCGCTCGGCTCGATCTCGACCGAGGCGCACGCCACGCTGGCGATCGCCATGAACCGCATCGGCGGCAAGTCGAACACCGGCGAAGGCGGCGAAGATCCGGCGCGCTACACGCAGGAACTGAAAGGCATCCCGATCAAGCAGGGCCAGACCATGTCGTCGGTGATCGGCGCCGGCAACGTGGTGGTCGACATCCCGCTGCAGGACGGCGATTCGCTGCGCTCGCGCATCAAGCAGGTGGCGTCGGGCCGCTTCGGCGTCACCGCCGAGTACCTGAACTCGGCCGACCAGATCCAGATCAAGATGGCGCAGGGCGCCAAACCCGGCGAAGGCGGCCAGCTGCCGGGCCACAAGGTGTCGGAATATATCGCCAGCCTGCGCTTCTCGGTGCCGGGCGTCGGCCTGATTTCGCCGCCGCCGCACCACGACATCTACTCGATCGAAGACCTGGCGCAGCTGATCCACGACCTCAAGAACGCCAATCCGCGCGCCTCGATCTCGGTCAAGCTGGTGTCGGAAGTGGGCATCGGCACCGTCGCCGCCGGCGTCACCAAGGCGAAAGCGGACCACGTGGTGGTCGCCGGCCATGACGGCGGCACCGGCGCCTCGCCGCTGTCGTCGGTCAAGCACGCCGGCACGCCGTGGGAGCTGGGCCTGGCCGAAACGCAGCAGACCCTGGTGCTCAACGGCCTGCGCAGCCGCATCCGCGTGCAGGCCGACGGCCAGATGAAGACCGGCCGCGACGTGGTGATTGCCGCCATGCTCGGCGCCGACGAAATCGGCTTCGCCACCGCGCCGCTGGTGGTCGAAGGTTGCATCATGATGCGCAAGTGCCACCTGAACACCTGCCCGGTCGGCGTCGCCACGCAAGACCCGGTGCTGCGCGCCAAGTTCTCCGGCAAGCCTGAGCACGTGGTCAACTACTTCTTCTTTGTCGCCGAAGAAGCGCGCCAGCTGATGGCGCAGCTCGGCATCCGCACCTACGACGAACTGATCGGCCGCGCCGACCTGCTCGACAAGTCGAAGGCGATCTCGCACTGGAAGGCCAGCGGCCTCGATTTCACGGCCATCTTCTACCAGCCGAAAGCGCCGGCCGGCATGTCGATCTACCAGACCGAGTTCCAGGAACACGGGCTGGAAAAAGCGCTCGACCACAAGCTGATCGCGCAGGCCCGCGCCGCGCTCGAAAAAGGCGAGCGCGTCTCGTTCATCTCGCCGGTGCGCAACGTCAACCGGACGGTCGGCACCATGCTGTCGGGTGAAGTGGCCAAGCGCTACGGCCACGCCGGCTTGCCGGACGATACCATCCACATCCAGCTGCAAGGCACCGCGGGCCAGTCGGCCGCGGCGTTCCTGGCGGCCGGCATCACGCTCGACCTGGTCGGCGAAGGCAACGACTACGTCGGCAAGGGCTTGTCGGGCGGACGCATCATCGTGCGGCCGAACACCGAGTTCCGCGGCTGGGCGGTCGACAACATCATCGTCGGCAACACCGTGCTGTACGGCGCGATTTCCGGCGAAGCCTTCTTCAACGGCGTCGCCGGCGAACGCTTCGCGGTGCGCAACTCGGGCGCCACGGCAGTGGTCGAAGGCTGCGGCGACCACGGTTGCGAATACATGACCGGCGGCACCGTCGTGGTGCTCGGCGCCACCGGGCGCAACTTCGCGGCCGGCATGTCCGGCGGCGTCGCCTACGTCTACGATCCGGCCGGCGACTTCGAGAAGCGCTGCAACACCACCATGGTCAACCTCGAGCGCGTGCACAGCGCCAAGGAACAGGGCGACGTCGCCGGCTGGCACAGCCAGACACGCGACGGCGAGCGCGAATCGGACGAAGCGATCCTCAAGCGCCTGATCGAGCGCCACTTCAAGCACACCGGCAGCACGCGGGCGCGCTACCTGCTCGACAACTGGGCCGAAGGCCGCGCCAAGTTCGTCAAGGTCTTCCCGACCGACTACAAGCGCGCGCTGGAAGAAATGCACAACAGCAGCATGGAAGAAGCGGCCGAGCAAATCGCCGCTTGACCAACCACCGTCGCTCCCGCGCAGGCGGGAGCCCATGCTGAGTCGGCTAGGCCAGAACGGCACGCCTGACAGGACAAAATTAAAGGATCAATCGTGGGTAAAATCACCGGCTTCATGGAATTCAAGCGCCAGGACGAGGAATATCTTCCGCCGCCGGCGCGCGTCAAGAACTATCAGGAATTCGTGCTGCACCTGACCGACCCGCAGGCCAAGCTGCAGGCGGCGCGCTGCATGGATTGCGGCATCCCGTTCTGCAACACCGGCTGCCCGGTCAACAACGTCATCCCGGACTGGAACGACCTGGTGTACCACGGCCACTACCGCGCCGCGCTCGACAACCTGCACTCGACCAACAACTTCCCCGAGTTCACCGGCCGCGTCTGTCCGGCGCCGTGCGAGTCGGCCTGCACGCTCGGCATCAACAACGACCCGGTCGGCATCAAGTCGATCGAGCACAAGATCATCGACACCGGCTGGGAGCACGGCTGGGTGGTGCCGCAGCCGCCCGAGACGCTGACCGGCAAGAAGGTCGCCGTGGTCGGCTCCGGTCCCGCCGGTCTCGCCGCGGCGCAGCAGTTGGCGCGCGCCGGCCACGCCGTCACCGTGTTCGAAAAGAGTGACCGCCTCGGCGGCCTGCTGCGCTACGGCATNNCTGGTCGGCAAGGACTTCCCGGCGACGGTTAACAACTGGGCCAAGGAAACGATTTTCCCCGAAGACCTGGAAAAGGAATTCGACGCCGTCATCATCGCCGGCGGCGCCGAGCAGCCGCGCGACCTGCCGGTGCCTGGGCGCGAACTGAAGGGCGTGCATTTCGCGATGGACTTCCTGCCGCTGCAAAACAAGGTCAACGCCGGCGACAAGGTCAAGGACCAGATCAAGGCCAGCGGCAAGCACGTCGTCGTGATCGGCGGCGGCGATACCGGCTCCGACTGCGTCGGCACCTCGAACCGCCACGGCGCCGCATCGGTGGCGCAATTCGAGCTGATGCCGATGCCGCCGGAGCATGAAAACAAGCCGCTGGTGTGGCCGTACTGGCCGACCAAGCTGCGCACCTCGTCGTCGCACGAAGAAGGCTGTTCGCGCGACTGGGCGGTCGCCACCAAGCGCCTCGAAGGCAAGGGCGGCAAAGTCGAGAAGCTGATCGCCTGCAAGGTCGAATGGAAAGACGGCAAGATGACCGAAGTGCCCGATTCCGAATTCGAGATGAAGGCCGACCTGGTGCTGCTGGCGATGGGTTTCGTATCGCCGGTGCAGCAGGTGCTCGACGCGTTCGGCGTCGAAAAGGATGCACGCGGCAATGCGCGCGCCACCACCGACGGCGAAGGCTGCTATGCGACGTCCGTGCCGAAAGTGTTCGCCGCCGGCGACATGCGGCGCGGCCAGTCGCTGGTGGTGTGGGCGATCCGCGAAGGCCGCCAGTGCGCGCGCGCAGTCGACGAGTTCCTGATGGGCTCGTCGGTCTTGCCGCGCTGATCCCGCGGTAGTTGCGACGTCAAACGCTGGTGTCAGGTCTGACATTAAGACATTCGTGGGTGAATGTCTTAATGTCAGACCTGACACCAGTGTTGCTTTTGTCGCCGTTTCAATCAGTTCCCCGCCGGCAGGGCGTTTTCGCGTCCGCCTGATCCCCCTCAAACATAAGCCGAACCCGACCGTCCTTGCCACAACGGCGAGCACATGGCGCTGCGCAAACTGATCTGAAGCGAACCCTTCCGATCGAGGAGCGTATCATGTTGATTTCATTGAATAAAATTCCGGTGAGCATGCTGTTGCAGGCGGCCGCATGGACCCTCGCGGGCGCGCTGGCAGGTTGCGGCGGCGGCGATGGCGGCCATCACGATTACCCGCCGCCGCCGAAGCCCGCCGGCCTCGCCTACGACGTCATTCCGCTGTCGCTGGGCGGCGCCGGCACCGGCGCCATCGTCCGCCACAACGCCATCACCGCCGACGGCAAGGTCGCCGGCACCATCGACGTGCCCGACGGCAGCCGCCATGCGTTCTTGTACGACGGCAAGAAGATGATCGACCTCGGCACGATGGGCGGCATCGGTTCGGAAGCCACCGGCCTCAACCAGCGCGGCCAGGTGGTCGGCTGGGCCTTCGCGAAAGGCTGGTCGCGCGCCTTCCTGTACGACGGCGCAATCCACGATCTCGGCAACTTCGGCGGCGCCGACGCGTTCGCCGCCGCCATCAGCGAGAGCGGCCAGGTCACCGGCTACGCCACCACGCCGGACGGCGTGCGCCACGCCTTCCTGTACCGCGACGGCCTGCTCAAGCAGCTCAACGTGCCCGGCATCGCATCGGCCGGCTGGGCCATCAACGGCGGCGGCCAGGTAGCCGGCGACTACCAGCATGAAGACCATGCCCAGCTCGCCTTCCTCGACGAGGTGTGCGGCTGCGCCAAGCTGCTCGGCACGCTCGGCGGCGCCGAAGCGCTGGTCTACGGCCTGAACGATGCCGGCCAGGTGATCGGCGTGTCCGACACCACCGCCGGCCAGCGTCACGCCTTCCTCTACCAGGACGGTTCGATGAAGGACCTCGGCACGTTCGGCGGCGCCGGTTCGTTCGCCGCGGCGATCAACGAAGCCGGGCTGGTGGCCGGCGACGCCGACACCAAGGACGGCGAAACGCACGCCTTCCTGTACGACGGCAAGTCGCTCAATGACCTCGGCACGCTGGGCGGCGCCACGTCGCAGGCGACCGCAATCAACGGCGTCGGCCAGGTGGTCGGCTTCGCGCTGACCAAAAAGGGCCAGCCGCACGCAGCCAGCTGGACCGCGGCCGAGGGCCTGGTCGACCTGAACACGCGCATCCCGCGCGCGCCCAACAGCCTGGTGCTGACCGGCGCCGCGGCGGTGTCGGACAGCGGCTCGATCGTCGCCTATGCGAATACCGGCCTGGTGATGCTGAGGGTCCATCAGGGCACGAAGTAGCTTGCCGCATCGGTCCTGACGCGCGAACAACGCCACCGCTTGCCGCGCGTCAGAGGCTGCACGGAACGCACTTGACTCGGGTGCAGGTGGTCGTAGACTGGATAATTGATATCCGAATCGGGAAAATCATGGAACCTGTGCGCAATGGCGGCAATGGCGGCAATGGCGTGGAATCAGGATCGCCCATCGCGATCCTGATGGCTGATATCAGCAGGCTCGATCATAAGTTCGACAATCGCTTCGGCAAGTTGGATGATCGCATCGACAAGTTGGACGATCGCATCGGCAAGTTGGATGATCGCGTCGCCGCGCTCGGCGAGCGAGTCGCCAGGGTGGAGACGGGCATCGATTTCCTGCGCTCAGACATCAAAAATCTCAGCGAGGGTCTATTGGCGGTGCGCACAACGGATTTTCGCCTGATGTTCGGCGCCCTGATCGCTGTTGCGCTATCGCTGTCTGCCATGATGGCCAAGGGGTTCGGCTGGCTCTAGCAGTGATGGCGCAATCGGCGTTTCGGGCCACAACATTTCTCAGGTGGCGCATATTTACCCGCTCGCCTGCTCCCAAGCGTCCTGCAGTTGCAGTTGATGCACTAGAAAGTCCTGCGGGCCGCATAGTGACGTCTCCGGCCGTCAATTTACATGCATTTGTGAATGAATAAATTGCAACACATTTCCGCTGGTAAAGATTTATATATCCCAACAAAAACAAATACTTACGCGTGGAAATATCTGACCCACCGTTCATTAGTGTTGTTTTCTTGGTCCGCACCGCTGCCGCAAAACGGCCCGGCGCCAGCAGCGATTGACCTTTCTGCACTACAATACGGCAATCCCAAATACCGAATAGCCCTGTGTCCAATCTTGTCGAAATCCGCGATCTGCAGTTTGCGTACGGAGAGCGCGTCATCCTGTCCGATCTGCGCATGGACTTCCCGCGCGGGAAGGTCATCGCCGTCATGGGCGGCTCCGGCTGCGGCAAGACCACGGTGCTGCGCCTGATCGGCGGCCAGATCCGCCCGCAAAAGGGCGAAGTGACGGTCTCCGGCGAGGTCGTCCACCAGCTCGACACCGACGGCCTGTACCGCCTGCGCCGCAAGATGGGCATGCTGTTCCAGTTCGGCGCCCTGTTTACCGACCTGTCGGTGTTCGACAACGTCGCCTTCCCGCTGCGCGAGCACACCGACCTGCCGGAAGAGCTGATCCGCGACCTCGTGCTGATGAAGCTGAACGCGGTCGGCCTGCGCAACGCCGCCATGCTCAAACCGGCCGAGATCTCGGGCGGCATGGCGCGCCGCGTCGCCGTCGCGCGCGCCATCGCGCTCGACCCGGAACTGATCATGTACGACGAGCCGTTCGCCGGCCTCGACCCGATCTCGATGGGCGTCACCGCCAACCTGATCCGCAAGCTCAACGACGCGCTCGGCTCGACTTCGATCCTGGTCTCGCACGACGTCCACGAGTGCTTCGCCATCGCCGATTACGTCTACTTCATGTCGTCCGGCAAGATCGTCGCGCAAGGCACGCCGGCCGACCTGCGCGTGTCGACCGACCCGTACGTCAAGCAGTTCGTCAACGCCGAAGCGGACGGCCCGGTGCCGTTCGACTATCCGGGCAAGTCGCTCGCCGACGACCTCGGCCTGGGAGCGCGCGCATGATCGCCGACGTCCTCGCCGCCATCGGCCGCCCGCTGCGCGAAAACCTCGCCCACGTCGGCTTCGCCACCCGCTCGTTCTTCGGCCTGATGCGCGTCTCGCCCGGCGCCATGCGCCGCCCGGCCCTGATCTCCGAGCAGATCCACTTCATCGGCAACTACTCGCTGGTCATCATCGTCGTCTCCGGCCTGTTCGTCGGCATGGTGCTCGGCCTGCAGGGCTACATCACCTTGACGCCCTACGGCGCCGAACAAAAGCTTGGCCAGGTGGTCGCACTAGCGTTGGTGCGCGAATTGGGGCCGGTGGTGACCGCGCTGCTGTTTGCCGGCCGCGCCGGCACCTCCCTGACCGCGCAGATCGGCCTGATGAAAGCCGGCGAGCAATTGTCGGCCATGGAGATGATGGCAATTAATCCTATCCAGCGCGTGCTGGCGCCCCGCTTCTGGGCCGGCGTGATCGCGATGCCGATCCTGGCAACCATTTTCAGCGCCGTCGGCATTCTCGGCGGCTACCTGGTCGGCGTGCAGCTGATCGGCGTCGACGAAGGCGCCTTCTGGTCGCAGATGCAGGCCAACGTCGACGTCCGCGCTGACGTCCTCAACGGCGTGATCAAGAGCGTGGTGTTCGGCATCGCGGTCACCTTCACCGCGCTGTTCCAGGGCTACCACGCCGAGCCGACGCCGGAAGACGTCTCGCGCGCCACCACCCGCACCGTGGTGATCGCCTCGCTGATGGTCTGGGGCCTCGATTTCGTGCTGACCGCACTGATGTTCAACAAGTAGTCACAACCATTTGAATCCGCCGGCCTTGCCCGGGCGAATAACAAGATTAGGAAATAAATTATGCACCGTAAAATGATCGACGTCTGGGTGGGCCTGTTTGTTGTCATCGGCCTGGCCGCGCTGCTGTTCCTGGCCCTGAAGGCCGGCAACATGAGCACCCTTTCGTTTAGCAAGACCTACGCCATCACCGGCAAGTTCGACAACATCGGCGGCCTCAAGCCGCAGGCGCCCGTCAAGAGCGCCGGCGTGGTGGTCGGCCGGGTCGGCGACATCCGCTTCGACGACAAGACCTATCAGGCCTTGGTCACGCTCGACATGGACGCCGGCCACAAGTTCCCGAAAGACAGCTCGCTGAAAATCCTCACCGCCGGCCTGCTCGGCGAGCAGTACATCGGCATCGTGCCAGGCGGCGACACCGTCAACCTGGCGGCGGGCGACCGCATCAACAGTACCCAATCGGCAGCCGTGCTGGAGGACTTGATCAATCAGTTCATCTACAGCAAGGCCGCGGACGGAAAGGAAAGCGCCAAATGACCCACTCCACTCTCCCGCGCGCGCGCAACTGGCGCGGCATCGTGCTGGCGCTGGCCGTCGGCGCCACCCTGGCCGGCTGTGCCACCACGGGCACCAATCCGCGCGACCCGTACGAAAAATTCAACCGCCAGATGTTCAAGTTCAACGACGCGGTCGACCGCGTCGCGCTCAAGCCGGCCGCCACCGTCTACAAGCAGGTGCTGCCGACCTTCGTGCAGACCGGCGTGTCGAACTTCTTCGGCAACCTGTCGGACCTGTGGACCGGCATCAACAACCTGATGCAGGGCAAGGGCCAGGACGGCATGTCGGACCTGACCCGCTTCACCCTGAACTCGACCCTGGGCCTGGGCGGCCTGCTCGACATCGGCTCGGAAGCGGGCCTGCAGAAGCACAATGAGGACTTCGGCCAGACCCTCGGCGCCTGGGGCGTGCCATCGGGCCCGTACCTGATGCTGCCGCTGCTGGGACCGTCGACGGTGCGCGACACCGCCGGCATCCCGCTCGACATCGCCGCCGATCCGTGGGCCTACAAGGAACCCGTCGGCTGGCGTAACGTCGGCACCGCCCTGCGCGCGGTCGACCAGCGCGCCGCCGTGCTCGATGCCTCGAACCTGATGGAGGAAGCCGCGCTCGACCGCTACGAATTCATCCGCGACGGCTTCCTGCAACGCCGCCAGAGCAAGATCACCGACAACGGCGAGCAGAAGATCAAGTTCAAGAAGGACGAGCCGAAGCAGGACGCCGACCTGCCGGCCGACGCCAAGACCATCAAGTCGGCGTATCCTGACGATCCGGGCCCGACCGGTGGCGCCGCGCCGGCGCCGAAGCCGGAATCGACGCCTGCGCCTGCCGCCACACCGGCGCCGGCGACTGCGCCCGTGACTGACAAACCGGCCGCCGACGCCGCCGCCCCGAGCGACGCGAAAAGCATCCGCGCCGCCTATGCGGACGATCCCGGTCCGACCCCGGAGGCGCCGGCCCCGGCCGTGTCAACCCAGACACCGAAGAAGTAGTTAACCACATTCCTGTACCGCCAATTGAGCGCGGTTTGCAGCTTGTACTACCCGCAAACATGAAAGAGGGCCTATGAAACTGATCAAACAACTCATTGCACTGAGCACTTTTGCATTCGCCGCCGGCGCGTTCGCCGCCCCGGCCTCCACCGAAGCGCCGGACGCGCTGGTCAAGCGCATCAGCAACGACGTCATCGCCACCGCCAAGTCCGACAAGGACATCCAGGCCGGCAACGAGAAGAAGGTGATGGACCTGGTCGACGCCAAGATCCTGCCGTACGTCGATTTCCAGCGCATGACCGCACTGGCGGCCGGCCGCTTCTGGCGCGACGCCACCCCGGAACAAAAGACCGCGCTGTCGAACGAGTTCCGCACCTTGCTGATCCACACCTACTCGGGCGCGCTGTCGCAGATCAAGAACGAGACCGTCGAATTCAAGCCGATGCGCAACGACCCGGCCGACACCGAAGTCGAAGTGCGTTCGCAGGTCAACGTCGCCCGCGGCGAGCCGATCCAGCTGAACTACCGCCTGGCCAAGGGCCCGTCGGGCTGGAAGATTTTCGACATCAACGTGCTCGGCGCGTGGCTGGTGGAAACCTACCGCGGCACCTTCGCCACCGAAATCGGCAAGGGCGGCATCGACGGCCTGGTCAAGAAACTGGCCGAGCGCAACAAAGAGCTGGCAAACAAGCCGCTCAAAGCGGCAAAGAAGTAAGCATGACCGACGCCACTTCCGCCGCGCCGCTCGAATCGCTGACGTTCCAGACCGCCCGCGGCGCGCTCGAGCGCGGCCTGGCGGCGCTGCGCGCCGGCCAGACCGTGTTCGACCTCGATGCGGTCAAGCTGTCCGACTCGTCGGGCGTGGCGGTGCTGCTGGAAATGCAGCGCCAGGCCCGCAAGGCCGGCGTGTCGGTGTCGTTCATCAACCTGCCGGTCAGCCTGCTCAGCCTGGCGACCCTGTACGGCGTCGATACCCTGCTGGCGGACTCCCCCGCCAACCTGCAGCACCATTGATCCTGTCCCAGGATTGATTTGCCGGGGGAGTGCCAGCGCGCTCCCTCGACAGCCCTCTCTCCCGCGTTCCGGGCCCCCGCGGCTCATCCGGCAATTTCCCCTATAATTGACAGTTCCCCCGCGAAATTCGTGCGTGGTCCACATGAGCAACCAACAACCAGAATGACAGCAGCGATCCAGATTACCAACGTCGAGAAAAGCTACAAGGCCCTGAAGGCCCTGGGCGGCGTTTCCCTGACAATTGAAGAAGGCGAGTTCTTCGGCCTGCTCGGGCCGAACGGCGCCGGCAAGACCACCCTGATTTCGACCATCGCCGGCCTGATCCGGCCGGACGCGGGCTCGGTGTCGATCCACGGCCACGATGTCGTGACCGACTTTCGCGCCGCCCGCAAGATGCTCGGCGTGGTGCCGCAGGAACTGGTGTTCGACCCCTTCTTCACCGTGCGCGAAACGTTGCGCTTGCAATCGGGTTACTTCGGCCTGAAGAACAACGACAAGTGGATCGACGAGGTGATGGAAAACCTCGACCTGACCACCAAGGCCGACGTCAACATGCGCGCGCTGTCGGGCGGCATGAAGCGGCGCGTGCTGGTGGCGCAGGCGCTGGTGCACAAGCCGCCGGTGATCGTGCTCGACGAGCCGACCGCCGGCGTCGACGTCGAACTGCGCCAGGGCCTGTGGAAATTCATCTCGCGCCTGAACCGCGAAGGCCACACCGTGGTGCTGACCACCCATTACCTCGAAGAAGCGCAGGCGATGTGCCAGCGCGTCGCGATGCTGCGCGCCGGCAAGGTGGTGGCGCTCGACTCGATGTCGGCGCTGATCCGCCGCATTTCCGGCTCGCAATTGAACGTCCACCTGGCCAGCGGCGAGTTGCCGGCCGACCTGCGCCACCTGATCGCCCACGACGAGCAGGCTAGCGGCAGCGGCAACAAGTACAGCCTGCGCGTGAACGAATACGCCGAAGTCGAAACCATCCTGGCGCGCCTGCGCGAGTCGGGCGCCGTGATCGACGAAATGCAACTGCAACAAGCCGATCTGGAAGACATCTTCCTCCAGATCATGGCCGGGAAAGCCGTATGAATTTTGACTCGCAAGGGTTCCGCACCCTGTTCTACAAGGAAACGCTGCGCTTCTGGAAGGTCGCCACCCAGACCATCACGGCGCCGATCCTGACCGCCATCCTGTACCTGCTGATCTTCGGCCACGCGCTGGAAAACCACGTCCAGGTCTACCCGGGCGTGCCGTACACCGCCTTCCTGGTGCCCGGCCTGGTGATGATGAGCGTGCTGCAGAACGGCTTCGCCAACTCCTCGTCCTCGCTGATCCAGTCGAAGATCAGCGGCAACCTGGTGTTCATCCTGCTCGCGCCCCTGTCGCACTGGGAGATCTTCTCGGCCTACGTGCTCGCGTCCGTGGTGCGCGGCCTCGCGGTCGGCGCAGGCGTCTTCATCGTCACCGTCTGGTGGGCCAACCTGTCGTTCGTCGCGCCGGCGTTCATCCTGGTGTTCGCGCTGCTCGGCGCCGCCATCCTCGGCACCATGGGCCTGATCACCGGCATCTGGGCTGAAAAATTCGACCAGCTGGCCGCTTCGCAGACTTTCGTGATCATGCCGGCAACGTTCCTCTCCGGCGTGTTCTATTCGATCCACTCGCTGCCGCCGTTCTGGCAGATGATCTCGCATTTCAATCCGTTCTTTTATATGATTGACGGATTCCGCTACGGCTTCTTCGGCAAGTCCGACGTCTCGCCGTACACTAGCCTGGCGATCGTGTCGGTGTTCTTCGTGCTGCTGGCCGGCCTCGCCGTCTCGATGCTCAAGCGCGGCTACAAGCTGCGCCACTAATTTTATTCAGGAGCTTACCTTGGCTACTACCCCAGAACTGATCCACGGCTACATCAGCGCCGGCCTCGAATGCACCCACCTCGAAGTCGACGGCGATGGCCAGCATTTCAATGCGCTCATCGTCTCGCCGGCGTTTGCCGGCAAGCGCCCGATCCAGCGCCACCAGCTGGTCTACGCCGCCCTCGGCGAGCGCATGCGCGAAGAAATCCACGCCCTGTCGATGAAGACGCTCACCCCTGAAGAATATCAAGGATAACCATGGACAGACTCCAGATTGTCGGCGGCAAGCGCCTCGACGGTGAAATCACCATTTCCGGCGCCAAGAACGCCGCCCTGCCGATCCTGTGCGCCGGCCTGCTGACCGCGGGCGACCTCGAACTGACCAACGTGCCGAAACTGCACGACGTCAAGACAATGCTCAAGCTGCTGGCCCAGACCGGCCTGACGGTGCAGCAGGACGGCGAGAGCGTCACCCTCAACGGCGGCGCCATCGACACGCTCGAAGCACCGTACGAGCTGGTGAAAACCATGCGCGCCTCGATCCTCGTGCTCGGCCCCCTGCTGGCGCGCTTCGGCCAGGCCAAGGTGTCGCTGCCGGGCGGCTGCGCGATCGGTTCGCGTCCGGTCGACCAGCACATCAAGGGCCTCGAAGCGCTGGGCGCCGAGATCACCATCGAAGCGGGCTACATCTACGCCAAGTGCGCCAAGCTGAAAGGCGCGCGCATCCGCACCGAGATGATCACCGTCACCGGCACCGAGAACCTGCTGATGGCGGCGACGCTGGCCGAAGGCGAGACGATCCTCGAGAACGCCGCGCAGGAACCGGAAGTGACCGACCTGGCCAACCTGCTGGTCAAGATGGGCGCGAAGATCGAAGGCATCGGCACCGAGCGCCTGGTGATCCAGGGCGTGCCGTCGCTGCATGGCGCGCGCCACGCGGTGATCTCCGACCGCATCGAAGCGGCCACCTTCCTGTGCGCCGTCGCGGCCACCGGCGGCGACATCGTCATCACCAACACCCGCACCGACATCCTCGACGCCGCGCTGGTCAAGCTGCGCGAAGTCGGCCTGCAGATGACCATCGGCCCGAATTCGATTCGCGCCAAGATGGAAGGGCGTCCGCGTCCGGTCACCTTCACCACCACCGAATACCCAGGCTTCCCGACCGACATGCAGGCGCAGTTCATGGCCGTCAACACGATCGCCGGCGGCAGCAGCCACGTCACCGAAACGATTTTCGAGAACCGCTTCATGCACGTGCAGGAGATGAACCGCCTCGGCGCCTCGATCCGCATCGACGGCAACACCGCCCACATCACCGGCGTCAACGGCCTGCGCGGCGCGCCGGTGATGGCGACCGACCTGCGCGCTTCGGCGTCGCTGGTGATCGCCGCGATGGCCGCCGAAGGCACCACCCTGATCGAGCGCATCTACCACCTCGACCGCGGCTACGATCGCATGGAAGTGAAGCTGTCGGCGGTCGGCGCCGACATCGTCCGGATCAAGTAATGAACCCATTCGCCACCCAGGCCAGCGGCCAGCTGATCCTCGCGTTGTCGAAGGGCCGCATCTTCGACGACACGCTGCCGCTGCTGGCGGCGGCGGGCATCGTCGTCACCGAAAACCCGGAGACGTCGCGTAAACTGATCCTCGCCACCAACGACCCCAACGTGCGCGTCATCATTGTGCGCGCGTCCGACGTGCCGACCTACGTGCAGTACGGCGCGGCCGACTTCGGCGTGGCCGGCAAGGACGTCCTGCTCGAGCATGGCGGCGAAGGCCTGTACCAGCCGGTCGACCTGAAGATCGCCGCCTGCCGCATGTCGGTCGCCGTCAACGCCGGCTTCGACTACGCCAACGCGGTGCGCCAGGGCGCGCGCCTGCGCGTGGCCACCAAGTTCGTCCAGACGGCGCGCGAACACTTCGCCGCCAAGGGCGTGCACGTCGACCTGATCAAGCTGTACGGCTCGATGGAACTGGCGCCGCTGGTCGGCCTGTCGGACGCCATCGTCGACGTCGTCTCGACCGGCAANNGCGCTCAAACTCAAGCGCGAGCGGCTCCAACCCATCATCGAAGCGTTCGAACGCGCCTCGAACCTGCAAGGCTGATTTTTCCCATGACGATCCAGATCCGCAAACTCGATTCCACCGAACCTGGCTTTCGCAAGAAGCTCGACACGCTGCTCGCGTTCGAAGCCTCGGCCGACGACGCGATCGAGTCGGCGGTGGCGAAGATCCTCGCTGACGTCAAGGCGCGCGGCGACGCGGCGGTGCTCGAATACACCAACCGCTTCGACCGCATCAGCGCCGCAAGCATGGCCGAATTCGACATCGGCCAGGCCGAACTCGATGCCGCCCTGGCGTCGCTGCCCGAAGCGCAGCGCGCGGCGCTGCAGACAGCGGCCGAGCGGATCCGCGTGTTCCACGAGCGCCAGAAGCAGGAGCTGCAAGGCTTCAGCTACACCGAATCCGATGGCACGGTTCTGGGCCAGCGCATCACCCCGCTCGACCGGGTCGGCATCTACGTCCCGGGAGGCAAGGCCGCGTATCCGTCGTCGGTGCTGATGAACGCAATTCCGGCCAAGGTGGCCGGCGTGCTTGAGATCATCATGGTGGTGCCGACTCCGGACGGCGTGAAGAACCAGATGGTGCTGGCCGCGGCGGCGATCGCCGGCGTGACGCGGGTGATCACGATCGGCGGCGCCCAGGCAGTCGGCGCGCTGGCGTACGGCACCGCGACGATTCAAGCCGTCGACAAGATCGTCGGCCCCGGCAACGCCTACGTGGCCGCCGCCAAGCGCCGCGTGTTCGGCACGGTCGGCATCGACATGATCGCCGGCCCGTCGGAAATCCTCGTGCTGTGCGACGGCACCACCGACCCCGACTGGGTGGCGATGGACCTGTTCTCGCAGGCCGAGCACGACGAACTGGCGCAGGCCATCATGCTGTGCCCCGACGCCGAATACATCGCGCGGGTNNTCGATGACGGACCGTGGCGCGCTGGTCAAGGTGCGCGACATGGACGAGGCCTGCGAGATCGCCAACGCGATCGCCGCCGAGCACCTCGAAATTTCGGCCGAGGATCCGCAGCAATGGGCCGACAAGATCCGCCACGCCGGCGCCATGTTCCTCGGCCGCTTTTCGTCCGAGTCGCTGGGCGACTACTGCTGCGGGCCGAATCACGTGCTACCGACCTCACGCACCGCGCGCTTCTCGTCGCCGCTCGGCGTCTACGATTTCCAGAAACGCTCGTCGATCCTGTTCGTCAGCGAAGCGGGCGCCCAGACGCTCGGCAAGGTCGCCGCCGAACTGGCCTACGGCGAAGGGCTTCAGGCCCACGCCCGCAGCGCCGAACTACGCATCAAGCAGCCGTCATGAACGACTGGGTCAACCGGGTATTCTGCGAAGATGCGCTCGAAGGCCTGGCGCGCATCCCGGACGGCTCGGTCGACCTGATCCTGACCGACCCGCCCTACAACCTGGGCAAGGATTACGGCAACGCCTCCGACCAGCAAAGCGTGGCCGATTACCTTGCCTGGACCGAGCAGTGGATCAGCGCCGCGCTGCCCAAGCTGAAAGCCAACGGCAGCCTGTACATCTTCCTGACCTGGCGCTTCTCGCCGGAGATCTTCGTCATGCTCAAGCAGCGCATGACGATGATGAACGAGATCATCTGGGACCGCCGCGTGCCGTCGATGGGCGGCAGCGTGCGCAGCTACTCGTCGGTGCACGACACGATCGGCTTTTTCGTCAACCGCAAGGACTATTACTTCGACCTCGACGCCGTGCGCATCGCCTACGACGCCGAAACCAAGAAGGCCCGTTCGCGCTCGATTTTCGTCGGCGCCAAGTGGCTGGAGATCGGCTACAACCCGAAGGACCTGTGGAGCGTGTCGCGCCTGCACAAGGAACATCCCGAGCGCGCCGACCATCCGACCCAGAAGCCGCTCGAGATCATCGAGCGCATGCTCAAGGCCTCGTGCCCGCCGGGCGGCGTCGTGCTCGACCCGTTCATGGGCAGCGGCACCACCGCGCTGGCAGCCAAACGCTGCGGGCGCAACTTCGTCGGCTTCGAACTGAACGCCGACTACTGCGAGATCATCGAAAGCCGCCTCGCCGCACCCGAACAAGAGCCGACGCGCAAGCGCAAGGCCGCAAAGAAAACCGTGCCTGAAGAAGCCACCAGCTAAGGAATCGCCATGTCATTCATCGACCAGCTCATCGCCAACACCATCCGCGCCGACATCCGCGCCACCAGCAGCTACGTCGTGCAGGACGCCTCCGGCTACGTCAAGCTCGACGCCATGGAGAACCCGTACCAGCTGCCGGCGCCGCTGCGCGCGGAACTCGGCCAGCGGCTGGCCGACGCCGCGCTGAACCGCTATCCGGTCGGCTCGTACGCGACCCTCAAGCATGCGATCTGCGCCAAACTCGGCGTGCCGGAGGGTTACGACGTCATCCTCGGCAACGGCTCGGACGAACTGATCTCGATCATCGCCATGGCCACCGCGCGCCAGGACCGCCGCGCCGTCATTGTCGCGCCGATTCCCGCCTTCGTCATGTACCAGCGCTCGGCGCAGTTTGCCGGCATGGACTTCGTCGGCGTGCCTTTGATGCCCGACTTCTCGCTCGACCAGCCGGCCATGCTGGCGGCGATCAAGGAACACAAGCCGGCGGTGCTGTTCCTGGCCTACCCGAACAACCCGACTGGCAACCTGTACGACGCCGCCGACATGGCCGAACTGATCGACGCGCTTGGCGACACCGGCATCGCCGTCGTCGACGAGGCCTACGAGCCGTTCGCCCGCACCAGCTTCATGGCCCACCTGCCCGAATTCGAAAACCTGGTGGTGATGCGCACCCTGTCGAAGCTTGGCCTGGCCGGCATCCGCCTCGGCTACATGTCGGCCGCGCCGGCCCTGCTGGCCCAGTTCGAGAAGGTGCGCCCGCCCTACAACGTCAACGTGCTGACCCAGGCCGCGGCCGAATTCGCCCTGGCGCACATCGAAGTGCTCGATGCCCAGGCGGCGCAGCTGAATGCGGCGCGCACCGTGCTGGCGGCCGAACTGGCGGCGCTGCCTGGTGTCGAAGTATTTGAGTCGGCGGCAAATTTCCTGCTGTTTCGGGTGGCACATTCCGAAGATGCTTGCGCGAAACTAATGGCCGACAAGATACTCGTCAAGAATTTGGGTAAAATGCATCCACTGCTGGCCAATTGCATTCGCGTGACCGTCAGCACGCCGGAAGAAAATTCCGCATTCCTGACTGCACTCACAGCAGCGCTGAAACCATAGAGCCCCGTCCATGACCCGCACCGCAGAAATCATCCGCAACACCAACGAGACGCAGATCCGCGTCGCGATCAACCTTGACGGCACCGGCGTCCAGAAGCTGAACACCGGCGTGCCCTTCCTCGACCACATGCTCGACCAGATCGCCCGCCACGGCCTGATCGACCTCGACATCGAATGCGTCGGCGACCTGCACATCGACGCCCACCACACGGTCGAAGACACCGGCATCACGCTCGGCATGGCGGTCGCCAAGGCGATCGGCGACAAGAAGGGCATCCGCCGCTACGGCCACGCCTACGTGCCGCTCGACGAAGCGCTGTCGCGCGTGGTGATCGATTTCTCGGGCCGCCCGGGCTTGGAGATGCACGTGCCGTGGAAGCGCTCGATGATCGGCGCCTTCGACGTCGACCTGGCGCACGAATTCTTCCAGGGCTTCGTCAACCACGCGCTGGTGTCGCTGCACATCGACAACCTGCGCGGCGAGAACGCCCACCACCAGTGCGAAACCGTATTCAAGGCGTTCGGCCGCGCACTGCGCATGGCCTCCGAACTCGACGCGCGTTCGGCCGGCACCATCCCTTCCACCAAAGGTAGCTTGTAAGCCGACCAGCCATGAACAAGATCGTTGTAGTGGACTATGGCATGGGCAACCTGCGCTCGGTAGCGCAGGCGCTGCGCGCGGTCGCGCCGGAAGCGGACGTGCTCATTTCGGGCGAAGCCGCCGACATCGACAGCGCCGACCGCATCGTGCTGCCGGGCCAGGGCGCGATGCGCGACTGCATGCTCAGCCTGCGCGAGTCGGGCGTCCAGGACGCGCTGCTGCGCGCCTCCAAGACGCGCCCGATGATGGGCGTGTGCGTCGGCGAGCAGATGCTGTTCGACCGCAGCGAGGAAGGCGACACCGCCGGCCTCGGGCTGCTGCCGGGCCGCGTCGTGCGCTTCCAGCTCGAAGGCAAGCTGCAGGCCGACGGCTCGCGCTTCAAGGTGCCGCAGATGGGCTGGAACCGCGTCAGCCAGGTGCGTTCGCACCCGGTCTGGGAAGGCATCGCCGACGACGCCTACTTCTACTTCGTGCACAGCTACTACGCGCAGCCGGTCGATCCGCTCGATGTGATCGGCGAGTCCGATTACGGCGGCCAGTTCTGCTGCGCGGTGGCGCGCGATAACATCGTCGCCACCCAGTTCCACCCCGAGAAAAGCGCGTCCGCAGGGCTGCAGCTGTACAAAAATTTCGTTCACTGGAATCCGTAGATTCCGGATCTTCATTCTTTTTTTTTACTTAACCAACCGACACCGCCGACCATGCTGCTCATTCCTGCCATCGACCTGAAAGACGGTCACTGCGTTCGCCTCAAACAGGGCGATATGGAACTTGCCACCGTCTTCTCCGAAGACCCCGCCGAAATGGCGCTGCACTGGCTCAAGAAAGGCGCGCGACGGCTGCACCTGGTCGACCTGAACGGCGCCTTCGCCGGCAAGCCGAAGAACGAATCGGCGGTCAAGTCGATCCTGCAGGTGGTGCAGGAGTTCGCCGCCGATAACGAGATCGACGAGATCCCGGTGCAACTGGGCGGCGGCATCCGCGACCTCGACACCATCGAGCGCTACCTCGACGACGGCATCACCTACATCATCGTCGGCACCGCGGCGGTCAAGAATCCCGGCTTCCTGCACGACGCCTGCGGCGCCTTCCCGGGCCACATCATCGTCGGCCTCGACGCCAAGGATGGCAAGGTCGCCACCGACGGCTGGAGCAAGATGAGCGGCCACGAGGTCATCGACCTGGCCAAGAAGTTCGAAACCTACGGCGTCGAGTCGATCATCTACACCGACATCGGCCGCGACGGCATGATGGGCGGCGTCAACATCGAGGCCACCGTCAAGCTGGCGCAATCGGTGCGCATCCCGATCATCGCTTCCGGCGGCGTGCACAACCTGAAGGACGTCGAGGACCTGTGCGCGGTGCAGGACGAAGGCATCGAAGGCGTCATCTGCGGCCGCTCGATCTACGAAGGCACGCTCGACCTGACCTCGGCCCAGGTGCGCGCCGACGAGCTTTCAGGAGACGCGCAAGCGTAACCACCATGCTCGCCAAACGCATCATCCCCTGCCTCGACGTCACCGATGGCCGCGTCGTCAAAGGCGTCAACTTCACCGAGCTGCGCGACGCCGGCGACCCGGTCGAAATCGCCCGCCGCTACGACGGCCAGGGCGCCGACGAGATCACCTTCCTCGACATCACCGCGTCGTCGGACGGGCGCGACCTGATCCTGCACATCATCGAGGCGGTGGCCTCCACCGTGTTCATTCCGCTCACCGTCGGCGGCGGCGTGCGCAAGGTCGAAGACGTGCGCCGGCTGCTCAATGCCGGCGCCGATAAAGTGAGCATGAACACTTCGGCGGTGACCAATCCCGAGCTGGTGTTCGAAGCGTCGCAAAAACACGGCTCGCAGTGCATCGTGGTGGCGATCGACGCCAAGCAGGTCGCGCCCGGCAAGTGGGAAGTGTTCACCCACGGCGGGCGCAAGGCCACCGGACTCGATGCGATCGAGTGGGCGCAGAACATGGAGCGCCTCGGCGCCGGCGAGCTACTGCTCACCAGCATGGACCGCGACGGCACCAAGATCGGCTTCGACCTGGGCCTGACGCGCGGCGTGTCCGACGCGGTCGGCATCCCGGTGATCGCCTCGGGCGGCGTCGGCGGCCTGCAGGACCTGGCCGACGGCATCAAGCTGGGCCACGCCGATGCGGTGCTGGCCGCCAGCATTTTCCACTACGGCCACCACACGGTCCAGGAAGCCAAGCGCTTCATGGCCGCGCAGGGCATTCCGATGCGCCTGGATTGAGGAAACACGCATGAGCACTATCTCCATCCCCGCCAACAACGCCAAGTGGCTCAAGAAAGTCCGCTGGGACGAACACGGCCTGGTGCCGGTGATCGCCCAGGAAGCGGCCACCGGCGACGTCCTCATGTTCGCCTGGATGAACCGCGACGCGCTGCACAAGACGGTCGAACTGGGCGAAGCGGTGTACTGGAGCCGCTCGCGCAAGAAGCTGTGGCACAAGGGCGAAGAGTCGGGCCACGTGCAGAAGGTGCTGGAGATCCGGCTCGACTGCGACGAGGACGTCGTGCTGCTGAAAATCGAGCAGGCCGGCGGCATCGCCTGCCACACCGGCCGCCATTCGTGCTTCTTCCAGAAGTTCGACGGCGACGCCGACAGCGGCGACTGGCAGACCGTCGAGCCGGTCCTGAAGGATCCCGACACCATCTACACCAAACCGAAGACCAAAAAATGAGCGTGACCCTGAACCGCCTGGCTGCCGTGATCGAATCGCGCAAGATCGAAAACGGCGGCGATCCCGAGAAGTCCTACGTCTCGCGCCTGTTCGCCAAGGGTGACGACGCGATCCTCAAGAAGATCGGCGAGGAAGCCACCGAGACCGTGATGGCCGCCAAGGACGCGCGCGTCGACGGCGACAACTCGAAGGTGCTGTATGAATGCGCCGACCTGTGGTTCCATTCGCTGGTGATGCTGGCGCAGTTCAACCTGACGCCGCAACAGGTGCTCGACGAGCTGGCCCGCCGCGAAGGCATCTCCGGCATCGAAGAAAAGGCCGCGCGCAAGGATGTGCTGCGCGACGCCGCCGAAACCGACAAACACTGAGCCCGGAGCTGACAAGTGGACAACTGCCTGTTTTGCAAGATCGCCGCCAAACAAATCCCGTCGTCGGTGGTGTACGAGGACGATGAGTTGCTGGCGTTCAAGGACATCAACCCGGCCGCGCCGGTGCACCTGCTGGTGATTCCGAAGCTGCACCTGGCGACCCTGTCCGAATGCGGACCTGAGCATGCCCAGCTGCTGGGCAAGATGCTGGCGCTGGTGCCTCGTCTTGCCTCAGAACATGGCTGCGCGGTCACCCACGATGCCGACGGCACCCCCGGCGGCGGCTTCAAGACGATGATCAATAGCGGCCCCGACGGTGGCCAGGAGGTGTACCATTTGCACCTCCACCTGTACGGCGGACCGCGCCCATGGCGGGGCCAGCGCTGACACAGGGCACGGAGGCGCGCCAATCGCTTATACTGGCGCCGTAGGTTCCACGAATTCGGGGCGCATGCGCCCGCAAGGAGATAATGATGGGTTCAATGAGTATTTGGCACTGGCTGATCGTGCTGGTTGTGGTGATGCTGGTGTTCGGCACCAAGAAGATCGGCAACATGGGCTCCGACATCGGCAAGGCCGTCAAGGGCTTCAAGGACGGCGTCAAGGGCGAAGACGAGAAACCGGGCGTGGCCGTTCCGCCATCCCAGGTCGCCGACAAGACCACCATCGACGTCGAGACGAAAGAGAAATCGAAGTTCTGATGCCGGCGCCTGCCCCGCGCGGGCGCATGCATCCTGACTTTGCCCATCCATGATCGACCTTGGACTGTCCAAACTCGCCATTATCGGCGTCGTCGCACTGATCGTCATCGGTCCCGAGAAGCTGCCCAAGGTAGCGCGGATGGCCGGGACGCTGTACGGCCGCGCCCAGCGCTACCTGCACGAAGTCAAATCCGAAGTCAGCCGCGAGATCGAGCTCGACGAACTGCGCAACCTGCAGAAGGAAGTGTCCGAAGCGGCGCACTCGATCAAGGCCGATGTCGAGAATTCGATCGGCAAGGATCTCGACGACGTGCAGGCATCCTGGCGCGGCCATGTCTCGAGCGACGGGCCGTCCGCCACCATGTCCGACCTCGAGCGCAAGGCGCGCGACTTCCGCCGCAAGAAGCTGATGCGTAACGCGGCCGTCCCCGGCTGGTACAAGCAGCGCCATGGCGGCAAAACGCACATCGTGTCGGGCGCCGCGCGCGTCAAGAAATTCCGACCGCGCGCCACCACACCAACTTCATTCTTCTGATGACCGACAAAGCCGCTGGCGAAGAAACCTTCATTTCCCACCTGGTCGAACTGCGCGACCGGCTGGTCAAGGCATCGATCGGCATCGCCCTGATTTGCGTCGCCCTGATGATCTGGCCCGGGCCGGCGCAGATTTACGACTTCATCGCCCGCCCGATGATCGCCGCGCTGCCGGTTGGCTCGAAGATGATCGCCACCGGCGTCATCGCGCCGTTCCTGGTGCCGATGAAGGTGACGCTGGTGATCGCCTTCATCCTGGCGCTGCCGTGGGTGTTCTACCAGCTGTGGGCGTTTATCGCGCCCGGCCTGTACGCGCACGAGAAAAAGCTGGTGCTGCCGCTGGTGATTTCGTCGTCGCTGCTGTTCATGGGCGGGGTGGCGTTCTGCTACTTCTTCGTGTTCGGCCGCGTATTCAAGTTCATCTCCGACTTCTCCCCAAGCTCGATCGCCGTCACCCCCGACATTGAAAACTACCTCGATTTCGTGATGTCGATGTGCCTGGCGTTCGGCGCCACCTTCGAAGTGCCGGTGGTGGTGGTGATCCTGGTGCGGATGGGGATCGTCAGCGTCGCCAAGCTGAAGGAGATCCGTCCCTACTGCATCGTCGGCGCCTTCGTCATTGCCGCCATCGTGACGCCGCCCGACGTCGTCAGCCAGCTGTCGCTGGCCATTCCGATGTGGATGCTGTTCGAACTGGGCCTCTTGGTGGCGCCGATCTTCGTGCGCGCCACCCAGGCCCCGGAAGAAACCGCCTGAGTCGAGTATTTCAAGCGCGCCGATTTAGTTGAATCCGGCGCGCGGTCCCGAACGTAGAAGAATGTGCTTCGAACACTTCTTAAACGTTTCCAAGGACCTCAACATGAACAATCTCGTCAAAACCCTGATCGCCGGCGCCTGCATCGCCATTTCTTCCACCGCGTTCGCCGCCGATGTGATGGTGGGCGGCCAGTCGATGATGCCGTCGCGCGACATCGTCGACAACGCCGTCAACTCGGCCGACCATACGACCCTGGTGGCGGCAGTCAAAGCGGCCGGCCTGGTCGAAACGCTCAAGGGCAAGGGCCCGTTCACCGTCTTCGCGCCCACCAACGCCGCGTTCGGCAAGCTGCCGGCCGGTACCGTCGACACGCTGGTCAAGCCGGAAAGCAAAGCGACCCTGACCAAGATCCTGACGTACCACGTGGTGCCGGGAAAATACGACTTCATGGCGCTGTCGAACGCGATCAAGAAGGGTCACGGCAAGGCGGAACTGGCCACGGCCAGCGGCGGCAAGCTGTCGTTCATGATGAACGGCATGCACAACATCATGATCATGGACGAAGCAGGCGGCCACGCCAGCATCAGCACCTACGATGTTTATCAATCGAACGGTGTCATCAACGTCATCGACACCGTCCTGATGCCTAAGTAACGGTCACTCCGCGGCGGTGCGCCTGGTCAGCAGCAGTGCTGCAAGGCTGACCAGTGCCGCCGCGCTCAGGTAGTAGCCGACATACCGCAGGCCGTAGTTGGTGGCCAGCCAGGTCGCCGCATATGGCGCGAGCGAGGCGCCGAGGATGCCGGCAAGGTTGAACGTGAGCGAGGCGCCGGTATAGCGCACTTCGGCCGGGAACATCTCCGACAACAGCGTGCCGAGCGGGCCATACGTCATGCCCATCAATGCCAGGCCCATCGCCAGGAACGCCGCCACTGCCGGCGTGCTGCCGGAGCCGAACATCGGCGCCAGCACCAGGCCAAACGCGGCGATCGCCACCGACACCCAGATCATCGTCTCGCGCCGGCCATGCCGGTCCGCCAGCACCGCCGACAGCGGAATCGACGCACCGAAAAACAGCACCGCGAACAGTTGCAAGATCAGGAAGTCATGGCGCGAGAAGCCCAGGTGGCTGGTGCCCCAGCCGAGCGTAAATACCGTCATCAGGTAGAACAGCACGAAGGTGGCCATCGCGATGAAAGTGCCGAGCACCAGCTCGCGCGTGTGCACGCGCAGCACCGTCAGCGCCGGGATCTTGACGACTTCTTTTTTCTTCAGCACTTCCTTGAACGCTGGCGTCTCGGTCAACGACAGGCGCACATACATGCCGACGATGACCAGCAGCGCGCTGGCGAGGAACGGGATGCGCCAGCCGTAGCTGAAGAAATCCGCTTCGGTGAGGAACTGCGTCAGCAGCAGGAAGGTGCCGCCCGAGAGGAAGAAGCCGAGCGGCGCGCCCAGTTGCGGGAACATGCCGTACCAGGCGCGTTTGCCCGGTGGCGCGTTCTCGGTCGCCAGCAGCACCGCGCCGCCCCATTCGCCGCCCAGGCCGAGGCCCTGGCCGAACCGGCACAGCGCCAGCAGCAGCGGCGCCAGCGTGCCGATCGACGCATAGGTCGGCAGCATGCCGATGATGACGGTGGACAGGCCCATCGTCAGCAGCGCGGCGACCAGGGTGACCTTGCGGCCCACACGGTCGCCGAAGTGGCCGAACACGGCCGAACCGATCGGCCGCGCCAGGAACGCCAGCGCGAAGGTGGCGAGCGATTGCAGGGTGGCCGCCGATGCGTCGCTGGCAGGGAAGAACAGCTTGGGAAAGACCAGCACCGCGGCGGTCGCGTAAATATAGAAGTCGAAGAACTCGATGGTGGTGCCGATCAGGCTCGCGAAGAGCACGGTGGCGGGGGAATTGGTTTTGACAGTTGCGGTGGTCATCGATACGTCCTAGGCATGCCGACGCGTCGAGTGGCGTCGGGATCGGACGATTCTAACAGCCGCGTCCCGGCTCTGCAGGACGCGGCGGTGTAGTACTTACTGCATCAACTCCTTGATCACCTTGACGGGCGCATTGCCGTAGCCGAGGAACTGTTCGTGGAAATCCTTCAGCACGAACTTCGGCCCGAGCGCCTGCTTGCGCTGCTCGCGCAATTCCATGATCTCGCTGTAGCCGCTGAAGTAGCTGGTCAGCTGCACGGAACTGAGTTGCACGCGGCGCCACTTCTCGCTCGCCTGGGCGTTGGTCTGGAACGCCTGGCGCACCAGCAGGTCCATCGCCTGCGCCTGCGTCATGCCCTGCACGTGCACGCCGTAGTCGAGGATGGTGTTGGTCACGCTGCGCAGGTTCCATTTGCAGTACATCAGCCACATCTCGGGCGCGTTGTCGCCGTAGCCCGATTCGAGCATCATGCGCTCGGCGTAGACTGCCCAGCCCTCCACCATCGCGCCGTTGCCGAACAGGGACTTCACCAGCGACGGCGACTTGTTGGCGTACACCAGCTGGGCGTAGTGGCCGGGGATCGCCTCGTGGATGTTGAGGATTTGCAGCAGCCAGAGGTTGTTTTCGCGCAGGGTGCTTTCGGCTTCTTCCGCGGTCATGCCGTCGAGCGGCGTGACGTTGTAGAAGGTCTTGTCCTGCGGCCGGTACGGACCAGGCGCGCTGACGCTGGCGCCGGCCACGCCGCGCATGTACAGCGGCGTCTCTCGCACCACCAGCGGACGGCTCGCGTCGAGCGTCAGCAGGTTGTTCTTCGTCACCCAGTCCTGCAGCATCGGGATCTGGCGGCGGATCTCGGGGAAGAAGTTCTCGCGCGCCACGTGGTTGGCCGACAGCTTGTCGATCACCATGCCGATCTTGCGGGTGCGGTCGGCAGGTTTGGCGGCGCCGCCCATCGTCTTCGTCCACAATTCGTCGGCCAGGCCGTTCATCCGCACCAGCAGTTCTTCGCGCGTGGCGAGCGCCTTCTGGTAGGTCTGCTCGGCCGTGCTGGCGGACTGGATGTCGAAGGCGAACTTCTGCTCGTACAGGTCCTTGCCGATCCTGAACGAGCGCGCGCTGTGTTGCTCCTGCTGCTTCTTGTCGAGCGCGGTGAGGAAGTCGAGGTAGCCGATCAGCGCCGTGCCGGCGTTGGCGATGCGCTGCGCGAAGAGGGCCTTTTCCTGCGTCGTCAGGATCGATTCCTGCGCCGCCTTGCCGAGGTCGGCCAGCACCGTCATCGTGCCCGGCGCCTGCGTGATCGCCAGTTGCAGGTGTTCGTGGGTCGGGTTGACGAGGCTCGCCTGCGCCGCCTGGTAATACGCCGGCACGTTGGCGATCCGCCGGAGCAGGGTGCGCAGGCGCTGCGGCTTGGCGGCGTATTCGGTATTGAGGATCAGGTCGAGCGGCTTGGCGATGTTGTACAGCGCCGGATTCCATTCGAACTCGCGGAACGTGGTCAGGTACCAGCGGTCCGACTTGACCTTGTTGACCAGCAGTGCCAGGTCGGTGCGCTGTTTGGCCGACAGCTGGCGCGCGTCGATCTTGCCGAACGTTTGCAGCCATTCGTCGGCGAACGCCAGTTCGTGGCTGCGGGTGGCCGCGTTCGGGATCGTCAGGTTGGCGGCGCCATCGTATTTACCCGACTCGATCGCGCTTTCCGGATCGAGGCGCCACAGCGCGTTCAGGAACCGCTGGCTGTTGGTGTCCATCCAGCGGTCGTTTTTGCGTTCGGCCGGCGCCGACCATGCGGCGGCTGGCGCCGGCGCCGGGGCAGCTTCGACCGGTTCCCTGACCGCCTTGGCGGCCTTGCCATGGCTTGGCTTCGCGGCCTTGCCGTGGGACGGCTTCGCAGCCTTGCCGGATGGCGCCTTGACTACCTTGCCGGAGCTCGCCTTGGAGGCCTTCTTCGGCTTGGCGGCGCTTGCCGGCGCCAGCGCAAAAGTCGTCAACAGGACAGCCAGTGCAATTTTCGTTTTCATCATCGTGATCGGCCTTGTAAATGGTGGTGCAAACGCGCGCGCCTCGCACACGGGAGACGGGGCGTCAGGTTAGCATCAATCATGCCGTTTGCGCGCGTCGGTAACAATTGGAATCAGGTGCCGGCCCAGGGGCCGAGCGCGGCGAGCGCACTGGCCGGGGCGAGGCCCTGGGCCGCCGCCGCGACGTCGGCGGGCAGCCAGTCGGCGAACGCCGTCTCGACGTTGCGATGGCGCCCGCCGGTGGTGTGCACCTGGGTCACCTGGCACAGTCTCGAGGGCGGGAAATGGCCGGCCGCGGCGGCCAGCGCGGGCCACAGGCGGCGGTGCACCAGTGTCAGCTTGTCATCGATCAGGCGGCACACCAGCACATCGGCGTGTTCGCACACATCCTCCAGCACGGGGAAGATCTGCTTGCCCTTCGGGTGGCCCCACCAGCTGCCCTTGATCTTCTCGCCGGCGATCGCTTCGGTCAGCTTCGGCACGGGGCCGCTGGCAGACACCAGCACCACGCCATGCTCGCGCACGAAGTCGAGCGCCTGGCCGCTGTCCATCAGCTGATCACGTTCGCGCGCATCAGCTCCTGCTGGTACGCGTTGAGGGTGGCCACGGCGGCCTTGCCGCGCCCGATATTGGTCAGCATGACCTCGTTCGCCTTGGTGAAGCGGTGGCGCACGCAGACCGTGTAGGAGCCGGTGATCCAGCTCCAGAAGCCGGGCACGAAGGTGGCTTCGTCCATGTCGCGCCACTTGACGCCGGTGACGCCTTTTTTCCACGGCAGGATGCCCGAGTAGGTCCACACGCCGATATCGTCGTAGTACAGCTGCACGCTGCGCAGCGACAGCACGCGGTAGCCGATGAACAGCGCCGACAGCACCAACACGGCGCCGGCGGCGATCTCGTTCCACATGAACGCCAGCGGCAGCAGGCCGAAGAACAGCAGCGCGGCCAGCACCAGCGTGCCGAAATAGGCGATCCACGACTTCACGCCGACGACATGGGCGTTGGCCGGGGCGTTTGCGGTGTTGTCTTCTTCCATCCGGGATGCCTCGCTGTTCAAAGACCGCATGATTGCATGGTTTGGCGCGGCGCGCCACTCAGCAAAACGCTGGGGCGTTCATCCGAAGCAAACGCTCGGGTCGGTCCCTCGCCTTGGCGGGACATTCGAACATTTATGAAGCCAAATGTCCGAATATCAGACCTGACCCGGGCGCGCCAGCCCTTCCTGCAGCATCCTGAGCATGTCGCCGGGCGACATGCGGGCCGACAGGTCGGATCCTTCGAGCAGGCTGTCGGCCAGGTCGCGCTTGTGCTTGTGCAGCTCGACGATGCCTTCCTCGATGGTGTGGCGCGCCACCAGCCGGTAGATCGTCACCGGCCGCAGCTGCCCCATGCGGTGCGCGCGGTCGGACGCCTGGTCCTCGACCGCCGGATTCCACCACGGGTCCATGTGGATCACGTAGTCGGCCGCGGTCAGGTTGATGCCGACCCCGCCCGCCTTCAGGCTGATGAGGAAGACGTCGCCTTCGCCGCCCTGGAAGGCGTCGACGCGCTTCTTGCGCTCCATCATCGGCGTCGAACCGTCGAGGTACTGGTAGCCGATGCCGCGCTCGTCGAGGTGCGCGCGGATCAGCGTCAGGTGGTCGACGAACTGGCTGAACACCAGCACCTTGTGGCGGTTCTCCAGCAGTTCGTCGAGCAGGCGCGCGAACGCCGCCAGCTTGCTGCTCGCCAGGCCCAACTCGGGCGCCACCAGCTGCGGATTGCAGCAGGCGCGCCGCAGCTTCATCATCTCGGCCAGGATCTGGATCGACTTCTGGCTTTCCGGCGCCTCCAGCGCGGCCAGCTTTTCCAGCGCGTCGCGGCGCAGCGATTCGTACAGCGCGGTTTCTTCCTGCGTCAGGTCGACCGGCAGCACGATCTCGGTGCGCGGCGGCAGCTCGGCCAGCACCTGCGCCTTGGTGCGGCGCAGGATGAACGGCTGGATCAGGCGCCGCAGGCGCGTGCGCGCGCCCGCTTCGGCGCGCTTGTCCTGGGCCCGTTCGATCGGCCCGGCGAAGCGCAGGTTGAACTGGTCGCTGGTGCCGAGCAGGCCCGGATTGATGAAGCGGAACAGGTTCCACAATTCGCCGAGGTGGTTTTCCAGCGGCGTGCCGGTAGCGACCATGCGGAAGTCGCCCTGCAGCGCCATCACCGCCTGCGAACGCTTGGTGGCGTTGTTCTTGATCGCCTGCGCTTCGTCGAGCACGATGGTGTGCCACTTGACCTTGGCGAACGACGCCGCCTCCAGCTGCAGCAGGCCGTAGCTGGCGATCACCAGGTCGAACGGTTCGACGCCGTCGAGCATCGCGGCGCGGTCGCCGGCGCCGAACAGCTTGACCTTCAGGGTCGGCGCGAATTTCTCCGCCTCGGCGATCCAGTTCATGCACACCGACGTCGGCGCGATCACCAGCGTCGGCCCCTGTGGCGCACGCGCCAGCATCAGCGCGAGCGCCTGCACGGTCTTGCCGAGTCCCATGTCGTCGGCCAGGCAGGCGCCGACGCCCCAGTGGGCCAGGCGCGCCAGCCATTCGTAGCCTTCCAGCTGGTAGTCGCGCAATTCGGCCTGCAAGGTGCTCGGCAGCTGCGGCGTGAAAGTCGTGTTCGCGGCCAGCCGCTTGAGGTGGTCCTTCCACAGCTTGTCGGCCTTGACGCCGCCGGCGTCGAGCGCCAGTTCTTCCAGCGCGAAGCTGGCCAGCGGATGCACGCGCACGCCGTCGGCGGTGCTGTCGCTGTAAGACGACAGCTCCATCAGGCGGCGATGCAGTTCGGAGCTGAGCGCCATGAACTGGTTGTCGCCGAGCGCGACGAAGCGGCCCTGGCTCGAACGCAGCATGTCGAGCAGCGCGCGCAGGTCCATGATGCGGGTTTCGTCGAGCTGCACTTCGCCGTTGGCCGCAAACCAGTCCTTGTCGCGCTTGATGGTCAGTCGCACCGACTTCGAATCGACCTTCTTGCTGACCCTGAACGACTCGCCTTCCGGCCACGCCACCAGCACCTTGGTCGCATCGAGTTCCTGCAATTCGCTCAGCAGCTCGAGGCAGGGCACCGGCTGGCCGAGCAGCCATTCTCCATGCTCCGCTTCGGCGTGTTCGAGGCTGTGGCAGGCTTTGACCAGCTGGCGCTCGGCTTCGCGCTCGGCGTTCAGGTTGCGGCGCGCCTCGACGCGCGCGCCGTTGACGTCGGCGATCACGCTTTCGGCGCCGCTGCCGGGCGGGTAGTAGGCGCCGGCGCCCGGCAGCGGACGCACCAGCACCTGCATCTTCAGGCCTTGCTGGTACGGCAGCAGGTGCACGTGCAGGCGCGGGTCGGCCTCGACCTGGTCGATGTCGGCCGCGCTGCCGCCGATGTCCGACTGTACCGTGACGATCGACGAGATCGCGCTGATCGCCTTGAGCACCTGCTTCTCGGCGTGCAGCGGCACTACCAGGCCGGTGCCGACGATGGCGCCGATGCGCCGGTGTTCGGCGGTGATGCGCACCACGCGCAGGCGGGTCGGGGTTTCCTTCGTCACGCAGACGTCCTCGGCGCCTTCCGGCACCGGCGGCTGCATGGTGATGGTGACGTTGCCGCCGCGCGCCTTGATCAGCAACTCCGGCTCGCCGGGCAGCAGTTCGAGCCGCGTGCCGGGCGCGTCGATCCAGTACAGCAGCGGGTGGCCGATCAGTGCGGCGACCGCCTTGTCCATCTCGAACTCGTAGCGCGTGCCGCTCTGGCTGTAATACTTGAAGCCCTGGATGGTGGCGGCCACGTTCAGGTCCTGCGCGCTGAGGAATTCGAGTTCGCGCGCTTCTTCCGAGAGGCGCTTGAGGCCGACCGCGCGGCCCTTGCTCCAGCCGCCCTGGGCGTCGCGTTTCTGCTCGCGCGGCTCGAGGCTGTTGACGCCCATGTTGGGGTCGTAGCCAATCATCCAGACCAGGCGCGACTCCTTGACCACTTCGACGTTCAGCGCCGGCTGCAGGTTGATCAACGCGTTGAGCTGGCGCTGCCAGGGTTCCTCGCGCTCGAACCATGTGGTGAGGTCGGCAAGCCGGTAGTGCTGGCGCAGCGCGATGGCCTGCATGTCGCGGGTGGGGGCGCCCAGGTGGCCGAGCAGCGCGCCAAGCTGCGCGGTGATCAGGTCGAAGCCCGCTTCCCGGGCCTGGTCCATCGTCTGCTCGAGCGCTTCGCGCTTGTCCGCCAGTTGCGGCAGCGCCAGCCAGTAGTGCATCAGCGCGCGGAACATCATCGGCTGCATCGCCGCTTCCCAGTTCCGCGATGGCAGCACCGAAGGGTCGACCGTGCCGCCGCGGATCAGGCGCAGCATGCTCAGTTGCTGGTAGACGGCGGTGTCGTGGCTCTGCACCGCGCGGGTTGCGATGTCGAGGTAGGCTGCAGCCAGCTTGTCGTGCTTCGGGTCGCCGCTCTTGATCAGGGCCAGCACGTACAGGTGTCCGCCGATGCCTTCGAAGACGGCCTTGCGCTTGCCGGTTTCCTTGCGCAGCGTTTTCAGTGCCTGTTCGAACATCGGCAGCGCCAGCGCGTGGTCCTCGCGCAGCAGCAGGATCACGGCGCGGAAGAACAGGGTCTGCGACTCGTCGAGGTTCTCCACCACGCCTTCGGCATCGTCGAGGCGGCCGCACAGGATGAGGTGCTCGATCAGCGCGGCGCGCAGCGGTATCGTCGCGCCCTCTTGCCACGTATAGGCCAGCGCGAAGTCGCGCAGCATCTCCGCGGTGGCCGGTTCGCGCTGCGCGTTGGCGACCAGCACGGCGAGGATATTCGGCTTGAGTTGCGGGTGGATCCGGGCGAACAGTTCGGGCTCGAACGGGCGCGCGCAGATGTCGACCAGCGGATGCAGATAGCCCGCTTCATGGCACGCCAGGCACGCTTCGATCAGCGGCGCCACGGTATGCACGTCTTCGCCGCCGATCAGTGCCATGCGCAGCAGCGCCACGCCCTGGCGGTAGCTGCGCAATACGACGTAGCCCTCCCAGTTCTTGCGCAGCGGGTTGATCTTCTCGTACACCCGGCACAGCGGCCGGAACATGTCGTTGTCGAGCGAAGTCTTGATCGCCGGCCAGACCGCATCGGGCGCGATCGCAAAACCGCGGCCGATCGATTCGCTGACGATGCCGAGCGCCTTGAACAGTTTGACGTCGTCGTCCAGCGTGGTCGACGGAATCACGATGCCCATCTCCGCCAGGTGCAGGACGATGCGGCTCTTGCCCATCGGTTCGCCCGCCAGCGCGAGCAGCGCGGCAATCAGCTTCTGGGTGTCGGTGAAGGACGCGAACTGCTGCTGCAAACTGCTTGTCGTCATGCGGCTTCCGGCAGGTTGTCGATCGCCACCGGCGCCAGCGCTTCGGGCGACGCGATGCCGAACACGCGCAGGTAGAAATACAGTTCCGCTTCGAGCGTGCGCACGATGCTGTCGGCCTTGCGGAAGCCGTGGCCTTCGCCTTCGAGCGTGATGTAAGCGACCGGCACGCCGGCTTCGCGCAGGGCGTTGACCATCACCTCCGACTGCTGCGGCGGCACCACCTTGTCGTCGAGGCCCTGGAAGAAGATCATCGGGCGCTTGAGCTGGTCGGCGTGGTTGATCGGCGAGCGCAGCAGGTACAGCGTCTGCGCTTCCGGCTGCGGCGCGATCAGGTATTCGTTGTAGTGCGATTCGAACTTGTGCGAGTCGTCGTCGAGGCCCTTCAGGTCGGACACGCCGTAGTAGCTCGCGCCTGCCTTGAAGACGTCGTGGAACGTCAGCGCGCACAGCGTGGTCAGGCCGCCGGCGCTGCCGCCGCGGATCACCAGCCGTTCCGGATCGACCATGCCGCGCGCGGCCAGGTGGCGTGCGCCGGCGACGCAGTCGTCGACGTCGACCACGCCCCACTGGCCCTTGAGCGCTTCACGATAGGCGCGGCCGAAACCGCTGCTGCCGCCATAGTTCACGTCGAGCACCGCGAAGCCGCGGCTGGTCCAGTATTGTGTCGCCAGTTTGAGCGTGTTGGTGGCCATGCTGGTCGGCCCGCCATGGCTGATCACCATCAGCGGCGGCTTGCTGCCGGGCGCCGCTTCGTAGTCGGCATTGCGCGGCGGGTAGTAGAACGCGTGGGCGATGCGGTGGCCGGTGGTCTGGTAAGTGATGCTTTCCGGGACCGACAGGTTGCCGACATCGGGCAGCTCGGTGATCGAACGGGCCAGCACTTCGTGGCCGCCGGTGTAGAGGTCGATGCGCGCCAGTTCGAGCGGGATGGTCGGGGCGCCGCCCAGCAGCGCGACGACGCTGCCGGCCACGCGCAGATGGCGGATCTCTTCGTACGGATTGGCGATCGGATGCAGCTTGCCGCTGGTGGTCGACAACTGCGCCAGCCGGCTCACGCCGTTCTCTATATAGGCGCAGACGATTTCCTCGTCCGAACGGAAGCCGTACGTCGAGTCACCGAACGACCAGTGCGGCATGCCGAATTCGGCGGCACGGCCGCACAGCGGCTGCACGACGGCGCCGGCCAGCCGGTACAGGTTCCACCAGCCGCTGCGGTCGGAAACGAAGTGCAGCACGCCCGATGGCGACCATTCCGGCTGGCAGATCGATTCGTCGACGCCGCCGGCCACCAGGCGTGCGTTCGCCAGCGCGCCGCCGGCCTCGACCTCGGCCAGCCACAGCTCGGTGCCTTGCCACGGCATGTTCGGATGGTTCCAGCTCAGCCAGGCCAGCTGGCGGCCGTCCGGCGACAGCCGCGGCGCCGCATAGAAGTTGCTGCCTTCGACCAGCACCGTCTCGGCGCCATCGAGGCCGATCGCGCAGATGGTGTTGACCGGATGGCCTTCAGCGGCGTGGTCTTCGCGCACGCTGATCAAACGCTGGCGGCCGCTGTCGAGCACGAAGTCGGCGTAACGATGCGCGCCCTCGGACGTCAGCGCGACCGGGCCGTAGCCTTCGCTGGCGACATACAGGCGGTTGTCGGCGAAATTCGAAAAGTAGATGGCGCCGTCCGCCACCAGCAAGGCGCCGCCGCCGTATTCGTGCACGCGCGACCGCACGTTGAACGGCGCCGGCGTCATTTCGGCCACGTCCTGGCCGCGCTGGCGCAGCAGCGTGGTGCGCCCGCCCTCGCTGGCACGCCCGGCCAGCCAGTACACGTCGGCGCCGTCGAGCGCGACCTGCGACAGCGGCGAGGCGCCGGCGGCGACGACGGCGGCGCTGATCGGGGAAGGCCAGGCGCCGCAGATGGCGGCTTGTTTGCTGTTCGATGCGGTCATTGGGGGCATTCGGTGGGTTGCGGGCGGTGTGGCATGATAGATAATCCCGCGTCAAACATCCAGCGTTGCGACACTGGCAAGTGTTGGCGCGCGGCCGGACAGTGCGATAATAGCGCCTTTCGTCCAGCTACTCCTGCCCCCCATGCCACAATTCGCCCCGCTCCAGAACGACACATTCCTGCGCGCGCTGCTGCGCCAACCCACCGATTACACGCCGGTCTGGCTGATGCGCCAGGCGGGCCGCTACCTGCCCGAATACCGCGCCACGCGCGAGCGCGCCGGCTCGTTCCTGGGCCTGGCGAAAAATCCCGACTACGCCACCGAAGTGACGCTGCAGCCGATCGACCGCTATGCGCTCGACGCCTCGATCCTGTTCTCCGACATCCTGACGGTGCCCGACGCGATGGGCCTCGGCCTGTATTTCGTCGACGGCGAAGGTCCGAAGTTCGAGCGTCCGTTGCGCACCGAAGCGGAAGTGATGGCGCTGCGCGCGCCGGACATGGAGTCGCTCGACTACGTGTTCAAGGCGGTGACCCAGATCCGCACCGAGCTCAATGGCCGCGTGCCGCTGATCGGTTTCTCCGGCAGCCCATGGACGCTGGCCTGCTACATGGTCGAAGGCGGCGGCTCGAAGGAGTTCCACACCATCAAAAAGATGGCGTACAACCGCCCGGACCTGATGCACCACATCCTGGCCACCAACGCCGCGGCGGTGGCGCAGTACCTGAACGCGCAGATCGACGCCGGCGCCCAGGCCGTGATGATCTTCGACTCGTGGGGCGGCGCGCTGGCAGACGGCGCCTACCAGGAGTTCTCGCTGGCGTACATGCAGCAGGTGATGGGACAGCTGAAACGCGACAAGGACGGCGTGCGCATTCCCGCCGTGGTGTTCACCAAGGGCGGCGGCCTGTGGCTCGACCAGATCGCCGACATCGGCGCCGATGCGGTCGGCCTCGACTGGACCGTCAACCTCGGCAAGGCGCGCGCGCTGGTGGGCCACAAGGTGGCTTTGCAGGGCAACCTCGATCCGGCCATCCTGTTCGCCAGCCCGGAGCAGATCCGCGCCGAAGTCGAGCGCTCGCTGACGTCGTACGGCAAGCCGTCGGCAGGCTCGGGCCACGTGTTCAACCTGGGCCACGGGATTTCCCAGTTCACGCCACCGGAGTCGGTCACCGCGATGGTCGAGGCGGTCCACGCGTTCAGCCGCAGCCAGCGCGCCGGATGATGTAGTTTGGGTACGCTGCGCGCCCGTTCGGGCGCGCGCCGGGCACTGCCGGCACAGTGTTTCCCACAGAGAAAATCACACTTATTCACAAGTTTCAAATGGGCAACAGTGCAAAAATCGGATCCTCGGCGATTTTTCATCATTCCGCCAAGTGCTTGATTTATAAGGAATTAAAATTTCTCGCGCTGCAGCACAAAAGCACCGGGCAGGCCTCGGCGCAGAGTGAAACGCAGGATTTCCTGACGTTGTCCACAAAGTTATCAACAGGCTGTGTGGATAAAACCAGAATGTTGTTGGTTTACCGGGACTTAGCGGATTTGTGAAGGTATTACCTGAGGTATGTGCTGCAATGCATGATATTTTATTATTGGAATTGCGGCGGCAGCGCGCTTCGCCGCTGTACATATCAGGGCAAGTGCCAAATGTTGCGGCGCGGCAGGTTTCAAGTGATTTTTCGCGGTCCGCGCGACTACAATAAATCCATCGAATTGCTCACTTATGCACAAGCGGGCGGTTCCAAACCCGGTTTCGACGCTCCTATGACGCGATTTGCAAGCGCTTGATTATGAACGTTATTTTTTGCCTGATTTTTCGTCGATGCGTTAGTCTATTGATTAATATCAAACTTTTCGACTGCACGTAAATGCTATTGTCCACAAAGTTGTCCACACGCTTTCCTGGCCGCCGCGCGACCTCGGCCGGATCCCTCGCTGCCCGCCTGGAATTCGCTTGAACCAGGCCCCGATGGCGCATTGCATCCTCACGATTGCGCTCGATACGCCGCTGAACAGCTGCTTCGACTACCGCTGGCCGTGCGCGCCGGGGGCCGAGCCGCTCGCGGGGCAGCTGGCGCTGGTCAGTTTCGGCCGGCGCGAAGTAGTCGGACTAATCGTCTCGGTAGGCCGGCAGACCGATGTCCCGCCCGACAAGCTCAAGGACGCCCTCGCCGTGCGCGGCCAATTGGCGCCGCTGTCGGCCGAGTGGCTGGCGCTGGCCGCCTTCGCCGCCGACTACTATCAGCGCCCGCTTGGCGAAGTGGCGCTGCCCGGGCTGCCGAAGAACCTGCGCGTGCTGACCACGGTGGCGCTCGACCGCGCGATCAAGAAGCTGGCCAAGAACGACGCCGCGCCCGACAGCACCGCGTTCGACACGCCGCTGCTCAATCCGGCCCAGCAGCTGGCGGCCGACGCGATCGGCGGCGCGGCCGGCTTCACGCCGCTGCTGCTGTACGGCGTGACCGGCAGCGGCAAGACCGAAGTCTACCTGCAGGCCTGCGCGCAGGTGCTGGCGCGCGATCCGCAGGCGCAGATCCTGATCCTGGTCCCCGAGATCAACCTGACGCCGCAACTGGAAGGCAATATCCGCGCGCGCTTCCCCGGCCTGATGCTGGCCACGCTGCACAGCAGCCTGTCCGAAGGCGAGCGCATGCTGCACTGGCTGGCCGCGCACCAGGGGCGCGCCCGCATCGTGCTCGGCACGCGGCTGTCGATCCTCGCCTCGCTGCCGCACCTGCAGCTGATCGTCATCGACGAAGAGCACGACCCGTCGTACAAGCAGCAGGAAGGGCTGCGCTATTCGGCGCGCGACCTGGCGGTATGGCGCGCGCGCCAGCTGGCGATCCCGATCGTGCTCGGCTCGGCCACGCCGTCGCTGGAAAGCTGGCACCACGCCGGCTCGGGGCGCTACCGCAAGCTCGAACTGCGCGAGCGCGCGGTGAAGGACGCGGTGCTGCCGCGCGTGAAGCTGCTCGACATGGAACGCGACCGGCCGAAGGACGGCCTGACCTCGCACCTGGTGGCGGCGCTCAAGCAGCGCATGGAGCGCGGCGAGCAATCGCTGCTGTTCCTCAACCGGCGCGGCTATGCGCCGGTGATCAATTGCGAGTCATGCGGCTGGGTCAGCGAATGCACGCGCTGCACCTCGTTCATGGTGCTGCACAAGCCGGAACACCGGCTGCGCTGCCACCACTGCAGCCTCGAGCTGCGCATCCCGCGCCACTGCCCGACCTGCGGCAACGTCGACCTGCAGCCGATGGGGCGCGGCACCCAGCGCGTCGAGGAAGGTTTGCAGCAGATGTTCCCGGACGCGCGCATCCTGCGCATCGACGCCGACTCGACGCGCAAGAAGGGCAGCGCGCAGGAAGCGTTCGACAGCGTGCACCGCGGCGAAGTCGACATCCTGATCGGCACCCAGATGGTCGCCAAGGGCCACGACTTCAAGAAGCTCACGCTGGTCGGCATCCTCAATCCCGACACCGCGCTGTTCTCGCAGGACTACCGCGCCAGCGAGCGCCTGTTCGCCCAGCTGATGCAGGTGGCCGGCCGCGCCGGGCGCGCCGCGCGGATCGAAGGCGGCAGCGTCAGCGAGGTGCTGATCCAGACCCGCTACGCCTCGCACCCGCTGTACTCGGCGGTGGTGAATCACGACTACGACCGCTTCGCCACCGGCCTGCTGGCCGAGCGCAAGCACGCCGCGCTGCCGCCCTACATGTACCAGGCCTTGCTGCGCGCCGAAGCGCGCGAGATCGCGATCGCCATCGAATTCCTCGAGCAGGCGCGCGACTGCCTGGCGTTCGACGGCATCACCATCAACGACCCGATCCCGATGACCATGACGCGCGTGCACAACGTCGAACGCGCGCAGTTGCTGGTGGAGTCGGCCTCCCGCCCCGCCTTGCAGGCCTTCCTCAAGGAGTGGCTGCAAATGCTGCGCGAGATGAAGAGCCGGGTGAAATGGTCGCTGGAAGTCGATCCGCTGGATATTTAAGATCTCTTGAAAGCAGATTGATTAATTTCCGCTCGACATCGCCTCAGCTGCGCGGTAAGCTCGCCGAACAGTAACCATTTGGCAACATTGACAATGAACAAGCTCGCTCGCCTGGCCGCGCTCACCTTGCTGTTATCGTTTGCCATTCCCGCCGCTGCCACGCCAGGCACCGACGCAGCAAATGACGTGCTCTTGCGCATCGAGGCCCGAGACTGCGCCAGTGCCGCCGCCCGCCTCAACAAAGGCCTCGCACAGAACTACCCGGAAGTGAACCTGCTGGCAGCTGGCATGTTCGAAAACGGTGTGTGCGTCAAGGCCGACTGGGACCGCGCAGTGCGTTTCTATTCGAAGGCGTTCGACGGCGGCCAGAAGGAGGCGATGTACCGCCTGATGGCCGGTTTTGCGGCGCCGGAACATGGTCCGGACATGGCGGCGGCGCTGTGGTGGGCGAACCGGCCGAATGAGGAATTCAACTTCAAAGATTGCAAAGTCAGCGACGCCAACCGGGGCGACCCGGACCGGTTCGTCGAGGAACTGCGTACCTGGCCGCAACCGCGCCTGGCGATGTGCAACTATATCGTCGGCGTGTTGGCCACCATGAGCGGCGAAATCCGTTCCCCGGAAATAGTGAAGCGGTTCGGCCTGGGCGGCCGGTTCAGACTGCGCTTCGAGCCGGCCGTGCCGCGGATCGACACCAAGGAGTACCAGATGATGGGATGGGTCAACGGCGACGCACGCGCGGACAGGAAATCGCCGTTCGAGGCCGCCGTGCGGCAGGCGGCGGAGCGCACGTTCAAGCGCTACCCGCAGCCGGCAGGCATCGCGCCGGATTCTGTGGCTGAAGTGCAGTTTCTCTTTCTGTACGAATAGGGGCGCGGTAGTCGCGCTTCGCCAGGGCCCTGCCGGATGTTGGAAAACAGCGTATTGTCATGGGCGGCAGCCATGAGGAGAACAATACGATGAACACAATTGAAGTCGATGTCGCCGTGATCGGCGCCGGCACCGCCGGCCTGTCCGCTTACCGCGCGGCGACGGCGCAGGGCAAGCGCGCCGTGCTGATCGAAGGCGGGCCGTACGGCACCACCTGCGCGCGCGTCGGCTGCATGCCGAGCAAGCTGCTGATCGTCGCCTCGGATGCCGCGCACGCCATGCAGGCGGCGCCATCGTTCGGCATCCATCCCGGCGCCGTGCGCATCGACGGCAAGGCCGTGATGGCGCGCGTGCGCAGTGAGCGCGACCGCTTCGTCGGCTTCGTGCTCGAGAGCGTCGACAGCATCCCGGCCGACCACAAGCTGCGCGGCCAGGCGCGCTTCACCGGCCCGCAGACGCTGCAGGTCGACGACCACACCACCGTCAAGGCCTCGCGCATCGTGATCGCCACCGGCTCGACGCCGACCCGGCTGCCCAAGCTGGCCGAGGGAGGTCCCGGTGTGATCATCAGCGACGACATCTTCGAATTCGACGACCTGCCGGAGTCGATGGCGGTGATCGGCACCGGCGTCATCGGCCTCGAACTGGGCCAGGCGATGGCCCGCCTCGGCGTGCGCGTGAGCTTTTTCGCGCGCGGCGGCAGCGTCGCCCAGCTGACCGATCCGGAGGTGCTGCACGTCGCCACCAAAGCGCTGTGCGCGGAGCTCGACCTGCGCTTCCAGAACACGATCGTGGCCGCGAAGCCGGACGGCGACGGCGTGCTGCTGACCACGCGCGACGCCGCCGGCGCCGAACGCAGCGAGCGCTTCCAGTACGTGCTGATGGCGGCCGGGCGCACGCCGAATGTCGGCGACATCGGCATCGAGCACGCCGGCGTGGCGCTCGACGCCGCCGGCATTCCGCTGTTCGACCGCCGCACCATGCAGTGCGGGACCAGCCACATTTTCATCGCCGGCGACGCCGACAACGAACGGCCGGTGCTGCCGGAAGCGGCGGACGAAGGCAAGATCGCCGGCGACAACGCCGGCCGCTACCCGGACGTGCGTCCCGGCCTGCGCCGCACGCCGCTGACGATCGCCTTCACCGAGCCGCAGATCGCCACGCTGGGCGCCACGTACCGCCAGCTGTGCGCCAACGGCATGCCCAAGTTCGCGCTCGGCATGGTGTCGTTCGAAAACCAGGGCCGCAGCCGCGTGATGCTGCAAAACCACGGCATGCTGCGCGTGTACGGCGAATACGGGACGGGGAGATTTTTGGGCGCCGAGATGATCGGCCCGCGCGCCGAACACCTGGCGCACCTGCTGGCGTGGGCCTGCCAGGCGCGCATGACGGTCGACCAGATGCTCGAGATGCCGTTCTACCACCCGGTCATCGAGGAGGGCGTGCGCACCGCGTTGCGCCACCTGCACGCCGACCTGGCGAAAGGCGCGGCCGACGCCGACGGCGCCTGCGACGCGCCCGGCGTCTAGTTCAGGTAGCTGGCGTCGAGCCGGCCTTCGGCGGCCAGTTCGCGCAGGATGCGGATGACGTCGATGTCGGCTTCCTGGTACGCCGACTTCTTGAATTCGTCGTACATGGCGTTGGCCGCGTCGGTGACGGCGTCGTGGCCGTCGTCGTAGCGGAAGCGCACGAACATGCGGTGTTCGGACGGCGCCTCGATCGTCACCGACAAGCTCGAGGCGCTGATGTCGCCCTGCGCGTGGACGTCGTAACGCACCTCCTGCAGCGGGGTGAGGGTGACGCGGTCGTCGATGCGCAGCTCGCCGAAGCGGCGGTTGCGGCGGAAGCCGCCGCTGGTGCGTTCGCTGATGGTGCACTCGTCGAGGTGCGGCACGAACAGCTTGGGCGACTCGGCGTGCAGCACCAGGCCGCGCCACAGCTGTTCGCGCGTCAGCGAATCGATGAGCGGGTTGAGCGGATCGTTAATTTCAATCAGGTGTTCAAATTTCATGGCGGGTGTCTCGAAAAGGACGGCGAACGCGCGCGGCGTGTTCAAAGCAAGATGGTAACGCATGCGGGCCGCCAGACATATTCATTCGGTGCGCCCAGATGCATTTCGATTACACTGCCGCTTTCGGAGGTGCACCCATGAAACACAAGCGCAGTGGATACCAGGCCGCCTACCAGGCGCTGCAGGAGCGCAGCCACGACCGCGTCGCAGAGCACATCGCCGCACGCCGGCCGATCACGCGCACCTTGCTCGAAGCGCCGGAAGAGGCCACGTTCGGCCAGCGCGCCGCCGACGCGGTCGCCCGGTTCGGCGGCTCCTGGACCTTCATCATCCTGTTCGCCATCGTCCTGTGCGCCTGGGTGCTGCTCAACTCCTGGCTGCTCGCCCGCAACGGCGGCAAGGGCTTCGATCCCTACCCGTACATCCTGCTGAACCTGTTCCTGTCGATGCTGGCGTCGATCCAGGCGCCGGTGATCCTGATGTCGCAGAACCGCCAGGGCGAGAAGGACCGGATGGATGCGCGCAACGACTACGAGATCAACCTCAAGGCCGAGCTCGAGATCATGGCGCTGCACGAAAAGATGGATGCGCTCAAGGTCAAGCAGTGGGAGGAGCTGATCGCCCTGCAGCAGGAGCAGATCCGCATGCTGTCCAGCCTGTGCGGGGTGACGGCGCGGCCGGCCTGACCGGCACGAATGCGCACCCCCCCGGGGTCAGTCCCGACATTCGGACACGATCTCTTCCGTATCGAAAAAAGTCCCGCGTTTACGGTTGGGGCCGTGTCCGAATGTCGGCACTGACCCCCGGGGTGGGGGGCGACGCGTTACAATGGCCGGCTGTTTTCCCCGAAAGAACCCCTTCCCGATGTCCACCGCGCCCAAGTTCGGCCTCAACGTTCCGCAGAGCGAAGCCGTGATCTACCTGGACGGCCCCTGCCTGGTGCTGGCCGGCGCCGGCTCGGGCAAGACGCGCGTGATCACCCAGAAAATCGCCCACCTGATCGAGGACCGCGGCTACGATCCGCGCACCATCGCCGCGCTGACCTTCACCAACAAGGCCGCGCTGGAGATGCAGGAGCGTATCGCCAAGCTGCTCAAGCAGCCCAAGCAGGCCAAGCAGCTGACCGTGTCGACCTTCCACTCGCTCGGCGTCAAGATATTGCGCCAGGAGGCCAACGGCGTCGGGCTCAAGGACAAGTTCTCGATCATGGACAGCGACGACTGCTTCGGCCTGGTGCAGGACCTGGCGATCACCACCGACAAGCAGCTGATCCGCCGCATCCAGAATTCAATCTCGCTGTGGAAGAACGGCCTGGTCGACCCGGAAGACGCGATCCGCGACGCCGCCGACGAGGATGAGGCGCAGGCCGCGCGCGTGTTCCGCAGCTACGTGGCGACGCTGTCGGCCTACCAGGCGGTCGATTTCGACGACCTGATCCGCCTGCCGGTCGAGCTGTTCCGCAACAACGAGGCGATCCGCGACAAGTGGCAGCGGCGCCTGCGCTACCTGCTGATGGACGAGTACCAGGACACCAACACCTGCCAGTACGAGCTGGTCAAGCTGCTGGTGACCGGCATCAACAAGAAGCCGATGTTTACCGCGGTGGGCGACGACGACCAGGCGATCTACGCCTGGCGCGGCGCCTCGGTGGAAAACCTGGTGACCTTGCAGACCGATTTCCCCGACCTGCGGGTGATCAAGCTCGAGCAGAATTACCGCTCGACGACGCGCATCCTGCAGGCGGCCAACGCGGTGATCGGCAACAACCC